>CEOQ01042910.1_pt1 | contig 13782 bp, 11 predicted proteins | sample 361351 | NCBI WGS metagenome assembly CEOQ01 (sample SAMEA2619907, study PRJEB7988) | marine metagenome | biome: marine biome (ENVO:00000447); feature: deep chlorophyll maximum layer (ENVO:xxxxxxxx); material: "saline water (ENVO:00002010), including plankton (ENVO:xxxxxxxx)" | depth 60 m | reverse complement strand
TGATATGCCAAATGAAAAATCGTTTGATGTCATAATTCGTGGAGGTACTGTAATTGACGGTTCAGGCAGTGATCGTTTTCCTGCTGATATTGGTATTGTTGACGACAAAATAAAGGCAATTGGTCCTTTGATGGAAGCGGAGGGTGGCAGAGTTATAGATGCTGCCAATAAAATCGTTGCCCCAGGGTTTATTGATGTCCACACTCACGATGACCGTATCTTGTTAGCTAAACCCTCAATGGATATGAAAGTTAGCCAGGGCGTTACCTCTGTAGTTGTTGGAAATTGCGGTATCAGCTTAGCCCCGCTCGTTGCAGAGGATCCGCCACCGCCATTAGATTTAATTGCTGAGCCTGGAGAGTGCCGTTTTGCAACTTTCTCAGAATTTTTAGGTGCTTTTGATGATGGTCCCGCGGCAGTTAATGCTGCGTTCCTTGTAGGCCACTCCACGTTGAGGGTTGGAGTTATGGATTCCCTTGACAGGGCGGCCTCGTCTAGGGAAATAAACAAGATGAGGACGCTTTTGGACGAAGGCCTTTCGAGCGGCGCAATAGGGTTTTCCACTGGTTTGTTTTATAAACCAGCTTTTATGGCGCCTACCGAGGAAGTAATCGAAATTGCATCTGCATTGAAATCTCATAATGCGAAATATGTCACGCATATGCGCGATGAAGGTGATCACGTTATTCGCTCCCTTGAGGAAACTTTCCAGATCGGACGTGAGGCAACCTCTCCTGTCATTGTTTCGCATCACAAGGTGCATGGGAGATCAAATTTTGGCCGATCAAAGGAAACGCTTGCTTGTTTTGATAAACATTTATCCGGCCATCATCATGGAATAGCTTTTGATGTTTATCCTTATATTGCTTCGTCTACAGTCTTAAAAAATGATTCCATTCAAGTCGCAGAACGGGTTTTAATAACGTGGTCGAAGGCGCGTCCGGAGTTAGCTGGTCGAGAATTGTCGGATATTGCCGAGGAACTGAACTGCGATATTTATGAGGCCGCCGCGCAATTACAGCCGGCTGGTGCTATATATTTTGCGATGTCTGAAGAAGATGTCCAAAGAATTCTAAAACATCCTCGCGCTATGATTGGATCTGATGGATTACCACACGATGAGCATCCACATCCAAGATTGTGGGGCACTTTCCCGCGTGTGTTAGGACATTATTGTAGAGACTTGAAATTGTTTCCGTTGGAAGAAGCAGTACGCAGAATGACCGGGTTCTCGGCAGAAACCTTTGGGCTTAAAAATCGAGGAGAGCTCAGGGAAGATTTTTTTGCGGATGTCACAATTTTTGATGAGGATAACGTTCTCGATGCTGCCGATTTTGAGTGTCCAACTAGGCCCGCGAAAGGGATAGAATGTGTATTAGTAAATGGTAGAGCGGTATGGGAAAACGGCACTGCCACTGGAAACCGTCCAGGGCGAGCCCTTCGTCATGGTTCTTGACTTGTTTAATTTCCACCTCTGATCTTAAAGACGTTTGCCTTTAATTTCATAAGGCCGGAATCCTTATCGGGTTAGCAGATTCGTACGCCCCACTCGCGGCAAGGACTTTGTCGTCACAGTTCATCGGCCCTACAATCTGCAGCCCGGCGGGAAGACCATTCGAGCACAGACCACAAGGTATGGAGGCTGCCGGATGTCTTCCTAGATTGAATGGGTAAGAAAAAGGTGTCCATCTAGTCCAGCGATCCATTTTTGAATCTTTGGGGAACTCGACCCCAGCGTCAAATGCTGTAATCGGGAGGGTGGGCGTTAGAAGCAGGTCGTATTTTTCAAAAAAGTTATTCAATTTAGTTCCAGCAACTTCGCGTTCACTAACGGCATCGAGATATTGATTCAAATTTATTTCAGCGCCTTCAAGGCCTACTTCTCTGAATCCAGGATCAAGCTGCTCTAGCTCGCTCTGAGTCATATTTTTTTGGAGTCTTGCGGCTCCTGCATACCAAAAAATTTTAAAGAGGTCGTGCTGATCGCCTAAACCTGGGTCTGCTTCCTCAACTTTAGCGCCCATCGAAGCGAATGAATGTGCGGCTGCTTTTACAAGTTCTGCTATTTCTGGATCGACAGTTGCATGACCCAAGTCTGGACTGAAAGCTATTTTCCATCCCTTTACCGATTTATTTGTATAATAGTCCCAATTTGTTTGCGAAGGTGGAAGAGAGTACCAATCACGCGCGTCGGCCTCTGCCATTACAGTCAACATTAATGCGGCATCGCTAACTGTGCGCGTCATAGGGCCTTGATGGGATAAAGTTCCAAAGCCACTAGCCGGCCACGTAGGGACCCTGCCAAAAGTAGGCTTAAGTCCATAAATTCCCGTGTAGCCGCTCGGCATCCGGATCGACCCGCCGCCATCGGAACCATGATGCAATGCGCCTAGGCAGGCAGCTGCAGCTGCAGCTGCGCCACCTGAGGAACCGCCAGGGGTCTTGGCCGGGTTCCATGGATTTCTAGTAATGCCAGTTAGGGGACTGTCTGTTACCCCTTTCCAGCCAAACTCTGGGGTGGTCGTTTTACCCAGAAGAACTGCGCCGTGTTCTCTTAAACGAGCAACTAGCGGCGCATCATTCTCCCATGAACCCTCGTCGCTTGTTGTTAACGATCCTCTCCTTGTTGACCAGCCTTTGGTGTCTACAAGGTCTTTAATAGTAGTGGGAATGCCGTCTGTCAGGCCGCAAGGACTTCTTCTCACCCAGCGTTCCTCTGACTTCCTTGCATCGGCGAGAGCTTTTTCAGGGTCTACAATTCGAAAAGCATTAAATACGGGATTGAACTTTTCTATTCTGGCTAAAACGGCCTCAGTTGCCTCAACTGGAGATAGCGTTTTATTTTGAAAAGCGACTAAAAGTTCTGTCGCTGAGAAAAGTGCTGGATCATTTTTCATAATTTTTCACCTCAGACGGATTAATAGTTAAATACCATATTCCGAAAATTTCCTTTAATTTTCTTTCGCAGGTACTTTGATTCGGTTTTCTACTGGAGTACAGGCACCACTCAGCATTTGTTGAAAAAGATTTTCTTTACAGGCTGCCCAGGGACGTTCAATTCCCTCATCGGTATTGGACTGATAAATCATGGCAATGGCTAAAACAGCGAAAATAGCGGCGAGAATCCACATTGACCGACTCACGTATTCCTCCCTCTTGAAGTTATTAATTGATTAAATTCATTCTAAAAATTCGTTGATATAGTTTGGCAGCTCTGCATCTTTTACTTCGCGTTCTGAAATAGCCCGACCCTTAACAGAGATTCCGGCTTCGTGCACTGTGTTTGGGTTTCCAGATACCAGTGGGTGCCACCAATAAAGATCTTTCCCCTCGTAGATTAGTCTATAGGCGCAAGTGGAAGGCATCCAATGGAGTTCCTCCACTAACCTAGGAGATAATATTACGCAGTCTTCAACTAGTTTTTTCCGGTTGTTATAATCACCGCAGCGGCAGCTATCGCAATCCAACAATTTGCAGGCCACTGTTGTATAATGTAAGTCATCCGTAAGATCGTCGATCAATTTTATAAGGCAGCACTTTCCGCAGCCATCGCAAAGAGCTTCCCATTCGGAAGACGACATTTGCCGAAGCGTTTTAGTTTTCCAAAAGGCATTCTGTTCGGTCGGATGACCCACTGAACTTAATCCCGATAGCTTGGATCAATCTTATCGATTTTTCTCATCAGAGCGGCGAATTCCAATTGCCCAGGGTCTACTTTATTAGAATTTAGGAACTGATCTCTATCCGCACCTGATTTTGCGGCAACATTATCACTTAGCGTGTTAAGTGTCCCAGCCGCACCAGCGTCTACTTGTATTTGACAAGACCTCTCGAGTGCATGAAGTCGTATAAAGGCATCCGCTACCGTCTTTCCAACTGTTAGGAGGCCATGGTTTTTTAATATCATGGCTTTATGTTCACCAAGTGATTCCAAAAGACGTTCTCGCTCGTCTAAAAATAAACTAGGTCCCTCATATTCGTGATATGCAAGACGTTTATAGAAACTTGTTGAAAACATACTAATAGGCAGAAGCCCTTCTTCAGTTCCAGCAACTGCCATACCTTCACGGGTGTGAGTGTGCATTACTACTTGGTTCTCTTCTGAATGTTTCATATGTATCGCGGAATGAATGATAAACCCGGCATGATTAATTTCGAAAGGGGTATCATCTATGACGTTTCCATCAACATCTATTTTTACTAAATTTGAAGCCGTTATTTCATCGTAATTCAGACCATAAGGATTAATTAGAAAATGTGGTTCAGGACCCGGGACTCTTGCCGTAAGGTGCCCGTATATCAATTCGGTCCACCCAAAATAATCAACTAGCCGGTACGCTGCAGCCAGTTGGACACGCAGATCCCACTCGGTGTCGGTCATGTTTGATCGGTCTACTTTAAAATCAACTGGAAGATGGTTCATTTTGTTTCTCCCTTTATGAATTTTTCTAGCACTGGAATAAGATAGCCTTTAAATACTTCTGGATTTTCACTCATTGGAAAATGGCCAACTTCGCTCATAATCACAGATTTTGCTCCAGGAATTCTGCTGGCTGTATCAACTGTAGCTTCTGGAGTACAAGAGTAGTCGTATTCCCCTGTCATAAGATAGACTGGACAAAGTTTGGTGTCTATAGCCGCACTGGTATGAGTATAATCAGAGTCAGTTCTAAAGAAGTGCATGTCACCCTTAAATACTCCACTTCCACTTTGATAATAGTGCCATAGAGTTTCCCATTTATACTCGTCGGGGCTTTGAGGAGCACATAACCCAGAAACTAAACCAACGCAAAAATCTCCATTTGCGAAATTTGGGTGACTGGTCCATGAGTTGTCATACCAAGGGGCAGGCCGGTCCGACCCCTCTAATCCGATAACGCCCAACAGCCTTGTTCCTAATTCGTAGGCTAAGCGGATAACAACCCGTCCTCCCATTGAGCAGCCCATGATAACAGGTTTTTTTAAATCCAGGGCTTCAATGAAATTTTTTATGATAGCAACATAGAAATCACTCGTAAGTCTATATTCTTTATCTTGCCAACCCACTGGCGGTGTTGATTTACCATGCCAGGGCATGTCAAAAGCTATAATTCTAAAATTTTTTGTGATCTCTGGATCACACATCAAATGCCGAAATTGGCTAGAGTGGGCCCCAGCAGTGTGCAGGCAAATCAGCGGTATACCATTTCCGCTTTCTTCAAAGTAAATTCGGTAATTTTTCCCTTCCTCCTCAAGAGTAATATATCTGCCAACTATTGGCTCCAGCTTCCCCATTCAAATTTACCCTTCGTTCCAAAAACGCGGCTTGCTGATGACATCCTTGATGAACCGAATATGTGAGAGCAAAATATTTGTGTTGCCTTCAATTTTACAATGTCCAAAACGGTTCATCGCAAAAATATCATGAAAACCAGGTTCCGGATGTTTTTGCCAAAATTTTGACCACGTGATTTGTGATGCACGAATAGCAAGATCCCAGTGTCGCATTAAGAACTGGCCGGATACGATATTAGCTACCATTCCCGACTCTATACTTATAAAATATTCACTATCATCGATACTAATTAGGAGAGTTAGGCTGCAGTTCTTTCCCCTCTTTACCAGCATCTTATCGGTATTTACAGCGTCGGCTAGTTTTTCAAACATTGCAATTCTGTCAGTAATATTGGTTTGTTAGGTTAAATTAACTTGAAAACTGTTCATCTTGTGAGAGCGTGAATTCGCTATTTCTTATTCGGTCTGGCCACTCTGCTACCATTTCAGCTACGGGTTCTTCACCGTAATGCTCAATCATATCGGTTAGGGCGGCGAAGATTGCAGATGAAGCAACCATCTCGGCTGATACTCCTTGCGATAATGCGTCTTCCCATGCTTCTAAAATGATCTGCAAAGCAAGCTGCTTTTGTTCGTCTTCCGGCAGGGGGGTGTCTTCTTGCGACATTTTGTATTATTCACTTCATAACTGTTGCTAGGTTGTGGTCCCTTAAGGCACTTTATAAGTATGAGAGCAAATACCCAAAAGGCACAACGTTTTTTTCGGCCAAATCCTCCTGAACCAATTTCAGACCTATCGGTAGACCTTGACCCCGTTATTTCGTTTTTTGAAGACGGGACGGTTTTCTCAGAAAAACTTAATGCATTTTATCTAGCGGATCCTCATTTAGTTAACAGCCAACAAAATAGTTTTTTGAGGCATACATTATTTGAGCAAAAGAAAAAAACCCAAGATATTCTTTCTATGGCGGAAATTGGTTTTGGCTTAGGTTTGAATTTTGTCATGCTGCTAAAAAATTGGGATGCAATATTTGGTAAAGGAAAACGGCTACACTACTTTGCGATAGAGAAGTTCCCTTTGAGTAAGAATAACTTACAACTTGCGCAAAAGAAATTTCCGCATCTGGCAAAGGAGTACCAGGAGTTAATAGACTCCTATCCGCCTATACATACCGGGTTTCATCGAATATGGCTAAGGTCAGGAACGATTTCTCTAACACTCATATTTGAACCAACTTTGGGAGGGTTGTGTCAGATTGAAGGAAGTTTCGACGCATGGTTTTTAAGCCAATTTTCATGTCAATCTGTTCCAGATAATTGGTCTCCGGAGGTATTTGTAGAAATAAGCCGTCTGAGTCGTCGTGATACTCTGGTTTGTTCCTGCCACACCGAACTATTGGTGGATATTGAATTAAAAAAGATTGGTTATAAGTCTGTCGGAAAAGCAAGCTATGGTTCACAACCAATTTTGAAAATTGGCCGAATTTGTGCTGACAATGATCTATCTCTGATACCGCCCTGGTTTACCCCCCCCGCGCCAATAGAAAATAATGCCAAAATAGGTATTTTAGGAGCTGGCATTGCAGGCGTATCAATCGCTAAGGCGCTCCGGCTCCGTGGACTCCATGCAGAAATAATTGACGATAATGCTTTCATTGATGGAGCTTCTGTTCTTCCTGTTGCGCTGATCTCGCCAACGATTACTGAAAAGGCAAATGAGGTTAGCAGGTTTTATGACAGGGCCTACCGTAGCGTGCTCTCTTCTGTTGAAGATTTAGATATGGAATGGCTGAACCGTGGGGTGCTGAAAATCAAACGAGAACCAGTTATCTCGAGACAAATAAAAGCATTAAACCGTCGGAAAAATCTATGGGATGGGGCTGCTCTCAAACTGACCGCAGAAGAAATCCGGAGTAAAATCAACATTGATTTTTCTGGTCACGGTATATGGTTTGAAGAGGCTGGTACATTATCGCCGGCTGAGTATTTGTCCAGGCTGATGGATGGACATCAGTTAATTGAGCGGCAAAAAGTGACTCACATTAATTTTAAAAACGGTAAATGGATTTTACTTTCAGAAGAAAAGCGGGAGTTATTGAGCCTGGATGTTTTAATTGTTGCAGCGGCATTGGGTACTAACAAGTTCGCCTGTACCAAACATATTCCATTGGTTGGCATCGGAGGGCAGCTATCCTTAGTAGCTTCTACTTCGGCAAGTGCGGCACTTACTGCAACAATTCTCGGCAAAAGCTATATTACACCCGCTTTTGGTAACCTGCATGCTATTGGTTCTACTCACATTCGTGAAACAGAATCTGATAGTTTGGACACCTTTAGTCTTGCGGCTGAAGGACATCGTGAAAATTATAGGAAATTGGATCCGGTGTTCCAAACACTTCTAGTAAATAATGATATTCATAACTGGAAAGGCTACACTGGAAGGCGAGCGGCAACGCCAGACCGGCTTCCCTGCGTTGGACCTGTTGTTGACCCTAAAGTTTTCAAAGAAGAATTTGCTCGGTTACGTCATGGCCCTAGAGGTCAGTTCCCCAAAGCACCCACTTATCAGCCAAATCTTTTTGTTGCTGCCGGGTTTGGTTCGAGAGGATTTCTTACGGCTGAGCTTTCATCTGAAATTCTTGTGAGTCAGATGTTAGGCGAACCTTGGCCAGTGGAACGTTCAGTAGTTTTATCCCTATCGCCCTCTAGGTTTTTATATAGGGAACTGCGATCCCACAAATAAACGCGGTTCACTAACGTGCCGTTAATCCGCCGTCGATTACTAAGCCTGACCCTGTCATGAAACCAGAATCATCGGATGCCAGAAATACAATGCCGTTAGCTATATCCTCAGGTACTCCAAGACGGCCAATTGGGTGTGCAGCTAGTGCAGTCTGCTTAGATCGTTCTATGTCGTTTGTGCCGAATTGTTTGGCTCGGGATACAAATGTTTGCTCTCCCATATCGGTAATAACAACTCCTGGATGAACGGAATTTACTCTTATTTTATAGCCTTTACGAGAAAAGTTTAGTGCTGTGGATTTCGTAAATAATGTGACGCCGCCCTTGGTCATCGAATATAAGGGGTCGAGCTCCGAGCCTACTAAACCTGCTATTGACGCTGTGTTGACAATAGCGCTCCCTTGTGGGCTTGCTGCTCCCCTCTCCGCAAGAGCTTCTGTTGCTACTTTTGTGCCCAGCCACACACCAGTCATATTAACTGACACAAGGCGATTCCAATCATCTAGCGAAACATCTGAAAAATCTCTACCAAGAAAAAGTCCAGCATTGTTGGCTAAAATATCTAATCCGCCGAAAGATGATTGAGCGAGATCCACCGCTCGCTCCCAATCTTCCTCCATAGTCACATCTAATCGGACGAAACTAGCGTTGGGACCAAGGTTCTCTGCCAGCTCTCGTCCTTGTTTCTCTATTATGTCTCCAATGATTACCTTCGCGCCAGCTTCAACCATTAATTTTGCAGTAGCAGCACCGATACCTCGACCGGCACCAGAAATAAGCGCAATTTTTCCATCTAAGCGGTTCAATTTCTTACTCCTTTTATTTAAACGTCCTTAAAAGTCGCTGGTAATTGATTATTGAGCGGCATTGTCGCTTTTTGATTTTGTATTCATAATCTGAACTATCTTTGAAATATAAATTATGTTCCACAAAAAGTCTGCTTAATTTCTTCTTCTGGCTTCGGTGGTTCGGATAAGTGTTTCAAGCGAGGGTTTTCTCCAAATGGATTTGTTACTGCGGATAACATTTGCTCTAAGGGTTCATAGTCCTCTGCCTCAATAGCGAAGTCGATAACACGTTGTATCTGATGGTTCCTTGGAATAAATAGTGGATTTATTTTATTCATATCTCCCAAAGTTTCATCTAATGGTTTCGCTTCTTCAGTAATTTTTGCTTCCCATTTGGCTGACCAGTCTGAAAATTTGTCGCTAAGTCCTAACTTATTGTCTGTTTCGGCGTTGAAAGCTTCGGGGGTTGTGATAAGTTTTGGCAGGTTTCGAAAGGTATTAGTAAAATCTGCTTTTGTCTCGGACATAAAGTCAAGTAACTGGAAAGCTAAAGATAAGTTTGCTTCATTATGCTCCAGCCCAATTTTCTGACACAAACCGGTATGAAAATGTTTTTCAAATCTCTGCCAGTACGTTTCAAGTACCTTGCGCGCTTTGGCAGTGGCTTTTTCTTTATCTGGATCAATAGTACAAAGTAGGGTTTCAGCGAATCGGCTCAAATTCCATAATCCAATAGCGGGCTGTTGGTTATACGCATATCGTCCTACGGTATCGATTGAGCTAAAAACTTTACTCGAATCAAAATCATCCATAAAAGCACAGGGGCCGTAGTCTATCGTCTCCCCGGCTATGGAGGAGTTATCGGTATTCATTACTCCATGGATAAAGCCCACCAACATCCAGGAGCTTATTAATTCTGCTGTTCTTTCCACAACGCTTCTAAGTAATTCAACATATGGGTTCGAGTTTTCTCCCGCATTAGGATAGTGGCGATTTATGGCATAATCAGCCAGCAGGCGGATTGCGGCATCATCCTTTTGTCCGTAAAAATATTGGAAAGTTCCTACTCGTATGTGGCTGGAGGCAACTCGCGTTAAAATTGCCCCAGGTTCCATTCTTTCTCGCGCTATTAGTTCACCCGTTGTAACCATCGCTAGAGACCGGGTGGTAGGTATCTGGAGTGCGGCCATCCCTTCACTAACCAGATACTCGCGTATCACTGGCCCCACACTCGCTCTTCCGTCACCCATTCGGGAAAACAAGGTTGGGCCCGAACCCTTTAGCTGTATATCGCGTCGTGCTCCGCTTTCATCTATCACTTCTCCAATTAATACAGCTCTTCCATCTCCGAGCCGGGGCACCCAATTTCCAAATTGGTGGCCAGCATAAACCATCGCTATTTGTTTTGATTCTTGAGGTGCGGCGTTGCCAGCCAATATATCTAAATCTCGCGCTTCAACGGTGGACGGGTCCATTCCAAGCTCTTTTGCTAAGCTTCTGTTCAACTTAATCAGTTTTGGATCCGATACGGGTTTTGGAGCTATTTCCTGGAAAAAAATTTCAGGCAGCCGGGAGTAGGTATTATCCAACCTCAAATTACCAAGATGTTTTGGTCCGCTATCTGTTGAGGTCTCCAAAGTTTTTATCCCGGTATAATTAGTTTCCATAGCAAGACAAGCTCTCCTGGAATGCAAAAATAACTAAAGAAGGTATTTCAATACTATAAGCAATATAAGTCTGATAGTTGTATTAAATAACTCCATTCGAAGCAAAAACAATAATAGGTTTTTGACTCTAACTATTTTGATGTTTAAACCTGAAATCTTTAATGTCTAAGCTTTTGGACTAGAAACATTTTGCTTTTAGGGAAAATGAAATGTATTTCGGAGGCTGAGGTTAAGAACGAGGGTATGACCCCAACCACGAGGGGTTTTTCGGTAGCTGGGTTTAAAAAACTGACGAGTTTTGAAGTTATAAGGAGAAAAAAGAGTGAGCCGAGAGACAAAAACTAATACATCGAAAACAGCACATGACACTTTAGCAAAGAAGAGCCGAGATGAAAGTGTGATCTCTGGCGGTCATCTCGTTGCGAAAGCTCTAAAAGCTGAAGGAGTGGATACTATTTTTACACTTTGCGGCGGGCATATAATCGATATTTATGATGGATGTATCGACGAGGGAATTCGGATTGTGGATGTGCGTCACGAGCAAACAGCGGCGCATGCTGCTGACGGCTATGCTAGGCAGACAGGTAAACTCGGTTGTGTTGTTACAACGGCTGGCCCTGGGTGTACTAATGCTGTTACTGGTGTGGCGACAGCATTCAGGTCAGAGAGCCCAATTTTGCATATAGGCGGTCAGAGTTCATTAACCCAACATAAACAAGGATCTCTGCAAGACCTTCCTCACGTGGACATGATGACCCCAATTACAAAGTTTGCGTCGGGTGTTTTTTCGACGGAGCGCGTTGCAGATATGGTTTCAATGGCAGCTCGCGAATGTTTTAATGGTGCTTATGGACCATCATACCTAGAAATTCCAAGAGATATTTTGGATGCTGAAATTCCCGTTGAGAAAGCTGTTGTCCCCAAGGCGGGAAATTATAGATCGTCTACTAAGTCAATAGGGGATCCCGCGGATATAGAGCAGCTTGCGGATATTTTAGTTGCTTCCGAACGTCCAGCTGTTTTATTTGGCCAGCAAGTTTGGGCAAGCGGGAGCCACCTATCCGCAATAGAATTTATTCGGTCACTTGATATTCCCGCCTATATGAATGGGGCAAGCCGCGGAATGCTTCCAGAAACAGATCCCCATCATTTTGATAGAACGCGGTCAGATGCGTTTAAAGAGGCCGACGTAATTCTTATTGTTGGAACTCCTTTTGATTTTCGAATGGGTTATGGCAGGCGTATTTCGAATGAGGCAACATTGGTTCAAATAGATCAGAGTTACGCCACTGTTGGAAAAAATCGTGATATCAGCTTGGGGCTTGCTGGAGATCCAGGGGCTATTCTCAAGGCTGTTGAGCAAGCCGCTTCCGGTAGGATCGATACTGGAGCTCGAAAGAGTAGACAAGAATGGATGTCTAGATTGCGCGAAATTGAAAAGGCAAAATTAGAGAAATTATTGCCAATGTTTAAGAGCGAGCAAAACCCCATTCATCCCTACAGATTAGCTTATGAAGTCAATGAGTTTCTTAAAGAGGACACAATTTACATTGGTGATGGAGGGGACATAGTAACAATATCGGCGCAAGCCGTGCGCCCTAGAGGACCTGGACAGTGGATGGACCCTGGCGCTCTTGGGTCTCTTGGTGTTGGTACTGGATTTTCCATGGCAGCAAAGTTGGCAAATCCACAAAAAGAAGTTGTTTGCCTTTACGGTGACGGATCTTTTGGAATGACGGCATTTGACATGGAGACAGCACAGAGATTTGGTGCTCCATACCTTGCTATTGTTGGAAATAACTCAGCGATGAACCAAATACGTTATGGACAAATAGCAAAATATGGTGAGCAGCGTGGCGGGGTTGGCAATAAACTGGGTGATGTAGACTTTTCCCTTTTTGGGAAGATGATAGGGGGATACGGAGAGGAAGTAAGAGAAGCTTCTGAAATCCAGCCGGCTCTTGAAAGAGCCCGCAATGCTATCGCCAAAACGGGCAAATGTGCTGTGGTTAATGTTTGGGTGGATCCCAACGAGTATGCCCCTGGCACCAAAGCTCAAACCATGTACAAGTAGCTGTCAGGGGAATCATTATATGCAAGCCCTCAAGGGAATAAAAGTTTTAGACTTCACGCACGTTCAGTCTGGACCAACCTGCACTCAGCTACTGGCGTGGTTTGGAGCGGACGTCATAAAAGTCGAAAGGCCAGGTTCTGGTGATCCCACAAGGGGTCAATTAGTAGATGTCCCAGGAGCAGACAGTTTATATTTTACAATGCTCAATCACAATAAACGCTCTTTAACTCTCAACACAAAAAATGAAACAGGAAAGGGCATTCTAGAAAAGCTAATCAAAACGTGCGATGTTTTAGTTGAAAATTTTGCGCCTGGAGCTATGGAACGTATGGGGTTCGGCTGGGAAGATATTCAAAAATTGAACCCGCGGATGATAATGGCTTCTGTAAAGGGGTTCGGTCCTGGACCATATGAAGATTGTAAGGTCTATGAAAACGTTGCTCAATGCGCAGGTGGAGCAGCGTCAACCACGGGATTTTTAGACGGACCGCCAACTGTGACTGGAGCGCAGATCGGGGATAGTGGAACAGGGCTGCACTTAGCTCTAGGAATTGTCACGGCGTTATACCAAAGACATGAAACGGGTAAAGGTCAGCGGGTTCTTGCAGCTATGCAAGACGGGGTAATAAATCTGTGCCGTGTTAAACTTAGAGATCAGCAACGCCTTGCCGCTGGCCCGCTCACCGAATATTCACAATATGGAGAGGGTATAGACTTTGGCGAAACCACACCCAGAGCAGGAAATGACTCTGGTGGAGGCCAACCAGGTAGGATCTTGAAGTGCAAAGGATGGGAAACTGATCCGAATGCCTATACTTATTTCATAACTCAAGCGGCTGCTTGGCCCAAAATATGTAAGGCAATAGGTAAGCCCTCTTGGGTGGATGATCCAGAATACGCCACACCCAACGCTCGGTTGACTAGGTTGAACGAAGTTTTCGATGCAATAGAGAGTTGGACGATGACAAAAACTAAATTTGAAGTTATGCAAATATGTAATCCACTAGATATTCCCGTTGGTCCAATTCTATCCATGAAGGAAATTTCAGAAGAGGAAAGCCTGCGAGAAACAGGAACAATAGTTGAAGTTGATCACCCCAAAAGAGGGAAATATTTGAGCGTGGGTTGCCCAGTAAAATTGTCAGATTCGCCTGCTAAAGTGGAAAGATCTCCTCTTTTGGGCGAACATACCGAGGAAATATTGAAAGGTGAACTTGGATACACCGATGAAGAGCTA
>CEOQ01143260.1_pt1 | contig 13783 bp, 14 predicted proteins | sample 361351 | NCBI WGS metagenome assembly CEOQ01 (sample SAMEA2619907, study PRJEB7988) | marine metagenome | biome: marine biome (ENVO:00000447); feature: deep chlorophyll maximum layer (ENVO:xxxxxxxx); material: "saline water (ENVO:00002010), including plankton (ENVO:xxxxxxxx)" | depth 60 m | reverse complement strand
AATAAGCCTTCTTAAGAGACCTTTTAAATTTTTCCTGCTATACTTTAAATTAAATTAAATGACCATATACGCTTTATCTTCTGGACCAGGGATTTCAGGGGTTGCTGTAATAAGAATATCAGGCCCAGATACCAAGGAAGTGTTGTTAAAACTTATTTCTGGTGAATTACCGAAGCCAAGGGTTGCTACACTTAAAAAGATCAATAAAATCAATACTAATGAGATAATTGATGAGGGAATAATATTGTGGTTTCCTGGCCCACAGAGCTACACAGGAGAAGATATGGCAGAGTTTCATGTTCATGGTAGCCGTTCTGTTATAGAAGCTCTACATTCATCAATTTCTTCAATTAACGGATGTAGACTAGCTGAGCCAGGAGAGTTTACTAAGCTAGCATTTCAGAATAATAAAATAAATTTGCTAAAAGCTGAAAGTATTGGAGATTTGATTTCATCTGAGACGGAAATTCAAAGACGACAAGCTATTAAAATGATTACAGGAGATAATAATAAAATTTATAACTCCTGGAGAAAAAGACTTTTAAAAATTTTATCTTATATAGAGGCGAAGATAGATTTTCCTGAAGATGATTTACCAAAAGATATAGACCAAAAAATAAAAGTTGAAGCAAATTTAATTAAAACAGAAATAATCAAAAAATTAGATGATCAAAAGATAGGAGAAAGAATTAGAGAGGGTTTTAAAATAGCAATAGTTGGGCCTGCAAATGCTGGCAAATCGACATTACTAAATTATTTGTCAAAAAGAAAAGTAGCTATAGTTTCAGAAATTGCGGGAACAACTAGAGATGTTATAGAAACTCATTTAAATATAGATGGGTTTCCAGTTATAGTTTCGGACACTGCAGGAATAAGAGAGTCAAAGGATGAAATTGAAAGAGAAGGTATAAAGTTAGCTTTAAAAAAAGCCGAAGATGCCGATTTAAACATTGTACTAATAGAGCCAAAAAATGCTGATTTTGCAGGGTTTTTGAGAGATCTAATTAATGATAGATCAATTTTAGTTGTAAATAAATCAGACCTTGGAATAGATGATATGATCTTAGATTTTAAAAAATATAATCCAATTTATTTGTCATTAAAAAAAGAGAAGAATATAGACGAATTAATTTTAAAAATAAAAGAAAGACTTAATAAACTTTTTATTAGGTCAGAAGATATTTTAATAACTAGAGAAAGACATAGGCAACATTTAGAGCAGTGTGTATCTTATCTTGAAAATTTTGATAATAAAAAGGACACAGAAGATTTTGATAAAGCCTCTGAAGATTTAAGATTAGCTACTAGACAACTTGGAATGATTGTAGGTAAAGTTGATGTTGAAGAAATTTTAGGGTCAATTTTTAGTGATTTTTGTATAGGTAAATAACCATTGATAATTGTCAATTCTAGGCCTTTCCAAGAGATTTCTTGTAAAAATTTTAATCAATTATAAATTACAGCTATGAAAAATGAGTTATCTTTCGAGGTAGTTGTAATAGGTGGTGGTCATGCCGGATGTGAGGCAGCAGCAGCTTCAGCTAGGATGGGAGTTAATACAGCATTATTTACCCACAAAAAAAATACAATAGGAGAGCTTTCTTGTAACCCAGCCATAGGCGGTTTAGGAAAAGGACACTTAGTAAGAGAAATAGATGCTTTAGATGGCTTAATGGGTGAAGTCGCTGATAAGTCAGGTATACAGTTTAGATTACTAAATAGAAGTAGGGGTCCCGCAGTAAGAGGACCAAGAACTCAAAGTGATAGATCTTTATATAAAAAATATATGCAAGAAAAACTTGTAAACTATTGTAATTTAAGCGTTTTTTCAGATCCTGTAATTGAGTTTATATTTGAAAATAACGCTATAAAAGGAGTCTTAACTGAATCTGGTAAAAATATAAAAACATCTAAGCTAATATTAACAACTGGAACTTTTTTAAATGGTTTGATACACGTTGGTGAAAAACAAACTCCAGCTGGCAGGTATAATGAAAAACCATCTAAAGGTTTAAGTGAACAATTGAAAAAATATAGTTTTAATTTGGGTAGACTAAAAACAGGAACACCCCCTAGACTTGATGCTAGATCAATTAATTTCCAAAATCTCGAGGAACAATTTGCAGATACAGATCCTTATTTTTTTTCTTTCCTTACAAAGGAAAATATTAATAAGCAAATTTCATGTAGAATAACATACACTAATGAAAAGGTTCATCAGATTATAAACAAAAATATTCATAGAAGCGCAATGTACTCAGGTAGTATCAAGGGTGTTGGTCCAAGGTATTGTCCCTCTATTGAGGATAAAGTAAAAAAATTTGAGGATAAACAAAGACATCAAATATTTCTAGAGCCAGAGGGGCTTGAGGATAATACAATTTACCCAAATGGAATATCTACCTCATTACCTGAAGATGTACAGCATGAAATATGTAGTAAAATCAATGGTTTAGAGAATGTTAAAATATTAAGGCCTGGTTATGCTATAGAATATGATTATGTTGACCCTAGGGAGTTATTTTTAACCTTAGAAACAAAAAAAATTAAAAATCTTTATCTAGCAGGTCAGATAAATGGAACCACTGGGTATGAGGAAGCGGCGGCCCAAGGCTTAATTGCTGGAATAAACTCAGCACTATCTGTTAGAAACAAAGAACCTTTTATTTTGGATAGATCTGAGGCTTATATAGGGGTTATGATCGATGATTTAGTAACCAAGGGAGTAGCTGAACCATATAGAATGTTTACCTCAAGAGCAGAGTATAGATTATCTTTAAGATCAGATAACGCAGATCTAAGATTAACTGAAAAAGGTATTAAAATTGGTTTAGTTGGAAAGAAAAGATCAGAGTCTTTTAGAGAAAAAACCTCTAAATTAGAGGAAATTAAATATAAAATGGATAATTTAACAATATCCCCTTCAAAAATATCAAAATTTGGGGTAAATATTGCTAAAGATGGAGTTTCTAGATCAGCAAATAGAGTTTTAAGTCAAAAAGATGTAAACATGAGTAAAATAAGAGAAATATGGCCAATAATTCCCTATTTTACTAGAGAAATTGACGAACAATTAGAAATAAATGCTCATTATCATGGATATTTAAAAAAGCAAAGTGCCGATATACTAGCTTTTAAAAGAGATGAAAATTTAATTATTCCTAAAACTGTTAATTATGACGATTTAAGCGGATTATCTAATGAAGTTAAGTCTAAATTCAAGCAAATTAGGCCAAAAACAATGGGTCAGGCATTAAGAATTGATGGAATAACCCCAGCAGCTGTATATATTTTGTTGTCTCACGTCAAAAGAAAGTCTATTAAGAACATAGCTTGATTGATTCGAATATTTTAGACTATTCAAAATTAGAAACTCTAAATGTTTCACGTGAAACATTTCCAGAGCTTGAGGAATTTAGAAACCTCATTTTAGAAAAAAATAAAGAAATTAATCTTATAAGCAATAAATCTGAACCTATTTCAAAAGAAAGACATATTATAGACAGTGCACAAATAATTGATTTTATTGATGAAAATGACGAAGTATGTACTGATATTGGATCAGGCTCAGGTCTACCTGGTATAGTCCTTGCAATAATAATGAAATATAAAAAATCCAGAATGACATTTAATCTTTATGAAAAAAGCTATCATAAAAGTAATTTTTTAAAAGAAGTATCAAAAAAATTTAATTTAAACACCAAAATTTTTCAAAAAAATATTTTTTATGAGAAAAATCTAAAAACAGATTTAATTGTTGCGAGAGCATTTAAACCTTTGCCAATTATATTAGATCTCGTAGAAAAAAATTTTTCAGAATTTAAATATGTAATTGTTTATCTTGGAAAAAATGGGAAAGAAGTTTTAAGAGGGTCTCTAAATAAATTTAAATTTGAGTATACTGAAAAAAAAAGTTTAACTAGTAAAGATTCAATGATGATTAAAATTACAAATTTAAAAAAAATATGAGTGAAAAAATATTATCAATAATAAATCAAAAGGGGGGTGTTGGTAAAACAACCACGGTAATTAATCTTGCCGCTGGATTATCATTAAAAGGAAAAAAAGTTCTTGTCATTGATTTGGATCCCCAAGGCAATGCTACTACAGGATTAGGTTTGTCCAATACTGCTAATTCAGAAAAGACTATTTATAATGTTTTAAATGGATCAAAAGATATTTCAGAAGTTATATGTAAAACAAAATTTGAAAATTTAGATATAATCACTTCAAACGTTGATTTGTCTGGACTAGAAGTTGAAACAGCAGGTGATAGCAGGAGAGCATTTATTTTAAAGGAGCAAATAATGGCATATTTAAACAATTCTGGAGCATCATATGAATATGTACTTATAGATTGTCCACCATCCTTGAGCTTATTAACAATAATGGCTCTTGTTGCTTCAAATTCTTTAGTAGTCCCTTTACAGACCGAATTTTTTGCACTTGAAGGATTGACTCAACTCATGAAGACAATTGAAAGAATAAAGAATAACTTAAATCCAGATTTGATAATCAAAGGTATACTTCTTACGATGTATGATAAACGAAATAAACTTTCCGCAGAAGTTGAGAATGAAGCAAGAGAATTTTTTACGCAGAAAGTTTATAAAACAGTTGTTCCAAGAAATGTAAGATTATCAGAAGCACCATCTCATGGTATACCAGTATTATTTTATGATAAATCATGTCCTGGTAGCAAGTCTTATTTTAGTTTTACTGATGAATTTTTAAACCAAGAAAAAATTATTGAAAGTGCGGCTTGATGAATCCATTTAAAGCAAAAAAGGGACTGGGTAGAGGTCTATCTTCTTTAATAGGAGATACAAATTCCCAACCAATAAATAATAAGATTTCCATAAGTTCAATTGTAAGAAATAAATATCAGCCTAGAAAAAATTTTAATAAAGAGAATTTAGATGAATTAACCAACTCAATCAAAGAAAGAGGAATCATCCAACCAATTGTTGTTAGAAAATCTGATGAGAATAAAGGTAAATATGAAATTATTGCCGGTGAAAGAAGATGGTTAGCCGCACAAAATGCAGGTCTGCATGAAGTTCCAATAATAGAAGTTGAAGCTGATGATTTAAAATCATTAGAATTTGCAATTGTGGAAAATGTTCAAAGAACTGATTTAAACCCAATAGAAGAGGCACTTGGATATAAAAGATTGATTGACGAATTTAATTATGATCAAGAGAAAGTTGCTAAATTTATTGGAAAAAGTCGAACGCATATAACTAACTGTCTAAGACTTCTGACATTGCCAAAAGAAGTAATTAATCTAATTGATCAGCAAAAGTTGTCTCAAGGTCATGGCAAAATATTGGTAGGATTAGAAAATGCTTTTTTTTTAGCAAAAAAAATTATAGAAAAAAACTTATCAGTTCGACAGTCAGAAAATTTAGTTAGATCTTTAAAAAATATTAAAAAAAATAGATTTTCATCTAAAGACCCAAATTTAAAACAGTTGGAGGATTCATTAGAAGAAAGAACTGGTATTAAGGCATTTATAAGAAATAAAAAAAATAATAAAGGTATCTTAACTTTCGAATATAAAGATCTTGATCAACTAAATAGACTTATAATGATAATAAAAGCAAATTATTAATTATTAGCGGTCGACAAAATAAAATCTGATATAATATTTAAAGAATTTGCTGAATTTTTCTTTATTAAGAGTTCAATATCATTAATGTTTACAACAAGATTTTCTGCACTTTTTAACGACCATTTTTCGAGCTGTTTTTTAACCACAGGCTTATCTTTCCAAAATATAGGAGGTTTAAATGACGATAATGTACGGTCAAGATCATTATTTTCAATAATTTCTTTTTTTAAATTAAGAATTCTTTTTGACTTTAAAAGTAAAGTTCTAATTATAACAATACAATCTTCTGTACTATAATTATTTTCATTCAGTATCTTGATAGTTTTTTTTATATTTTTTGATAAGCAATTGTCTACTAATTCAGAAATAGTGAAATTTTCTGCTAAATTAGTTAATTTATTTATTTCATCAATAGTAATTTTTTTTTCATAATATGAAAAAAATTTTATTTTTTCTAATTCGTTTTCTAAATTTTTCCTGTCTCCACTTGATCTTTCTATGATTATATTTATGCCTTCTTGAGAAATTGGTATTTTATTTTCTCTAAAAAATTTAGAAGCAATAAAAGAGAGTGTTTTGTTTTCATCTGCATAAAATGCAACGCAACCAATTTTTTTTTCTTTCTCGGAAAGATTTCTTAATTTTGATTTTTTTTCTAAACTGTTTGAATTTAAAATTATGGTTATATCTTTAATATCTTTTTCAAGTAAATCATCGATAAACTTAATTATTTTTTCTGAAATTCTTGAAATGATAACTATTTTATTTTCATCAAAAAATGATTTATTCATCAAACCCGCTAAATAATTTTCATAATTATTTAATACGTTTTGTTCTTCTAAACGTTCTACTTGACCTTTAAAATTTTTAATAAATAAGTCGTTTATAACTTGATCTTTATGTCCTTCATTATTTCCGTAAAGTAAGAAAATTTTAAACTTTGATATATTTTTGTTTAATTCAAAATTTTTTATAATCATTATTTAAAGTGCTTGAAGTTTAAATAAAAATTCTTGTGAAATATTTTCTAACAAGTTATTTAAAACTGTTTCTTCATACTGGCTTAATTCAAATTTACTGTCAATATTGTTGTAATAAAAAGATTTATCATAAAATTCTGTAGTTTTAATTTCTTTATTTAGATAAACTTTAATTTCTACAACTAAGTTTAATTTATAAGTTTTAGGATTTCCTTTTGTATCTTTTGATGTAATTTGTCTTGTTTTATTTGAATTTATAACTAGGTCATAAACATTTAAGAAGTTTTCACTTTTATTAAAACTTTTTAAATTATTAATTAATGTATAATTTGCTTTATTATCCCCTGTTGCAATTATTTCATTAATTTTAAAATTAATATCTTTTTTTTGAAATATTGGTTGATATCCACATGAGATAATGAATATAAAAAATAATATATAAAATAATCTAAAGTTTTTACTCATTTTACTAAAATGTTTATTAATCTATTTTTAACATAAAAATTTTTAGTTATTTGTTTATTTTCTAAAAATTTTTTAATTTCTTCATCTTTGTAAACTAATTTTAAAACATCTTCTTCTTCAATGTCTTTTTTGGCAACTATAATCCCTCTTTTTTTGCTGTTTATTTGAATTACTATATTTACCTCTTGTTTTTCTAACAATTTATAATTGACTTCTGGCCATTTATTATCAGTTTTTATTTTAAGATCATCCATACATTCACTGCAATAGTGAGGTATAATAGGAGAGAATATGGTTAGTACCTTGGAATAGTTCTCAAATAAATTTTTACTTCCAACATTTATATTATTTTTTTGATTTAGATAATTATAGGCTTCATACATATTAGCTATAATTACATTATAATTGAACTTTTCAAGGTTTCCATTAACTTTATGAATTAAGTGATTTACAAACTTAGATAAAATTTCATCTTTTTTTGATGCTGGTATTTTTTCATTTATATTTTCTCTAATTTTTTTGTGTAACTCCCATAATTTGTGAATAAATTTATATGATGCCAGCATTCCTTGCTCAGACCATTGTACATCTTTTTCTGGAGGACTGTCGGATAAGATAAATAATCTAACTGCATCAGCTCCATAATTAATTATTATTTTTTCTGGATCTATAGTATTTTTTTTTGATTTAGACATTGACTCTGATGGTCCAACTATAACTTTTTTAGATTCATCTGATTTTTTAAAATAATTTTTTCCATCTTTTGAAATTATTTCATCAGGACTTAACCATTTATTATTTTCATCTTTGTATGTTTCATGGCAAACCATACCTTGTGTAAATAATCCATTAAAAGGTTCTTTTAAGTTAATTTTGTCATTTTTAAAATCTAAAGCTCTGGTAAAAAATCTTGAGTATAATAAATGAAGTATAGCATGCTCAACGCCTCCAATATATTGATCAACTGGCATCCAATATTTTACTTCATCATGATCGAATCCGTATTCTTTTAAAGATGGTGAACAAAATCTTATAAAATACCAGGATGAGTCCACAAAAGTGTCAAGAGTATCAGTTTCTCTAGTTAGTTCTTTTCCATCAATTGTTATTTTCTTCCAAGAATTTTCATTATTAAGCGGATTACCTTTTGAATTTAAGTCTACTTTATCTGGAAGTTTTACAGGCAAATGATTCTTAGGGACTGGATAAACGTTACCTTTTTCATCATATGCCATAGGTATCGGACATCCCCAATATCTTTGTCTTGATACTCCCCAATCTTTAAGTCTAAAATTAATTTTTTTTTTTCCAATTTTTTTTTTTTCAAGAAAATCTATTGTATGATTTATTGACTCTTCCGGTACTTTTAATCCATTTAAAAATTCAGAATTTATTAGAATTCCAGGACCTGTATAAGCTTCTTTTTCTACAACAAAATCATCATTTTTATCTTTTGGTTTTACTACAGTTTTGATTTTAAGATTATATTTAATTGCAAAATCTAAGTCTCTTTGGTCGTGAGCTGGACAACCAAAAACTGCACCAAATCCATAGTCCATTAGAACAAAATTCGCAAAATATACAGGCACTTTTTCACTTTTATTTAAAGGGTTAATAGCAAGTAAGTCTGTTTTAAATCCAATTTTTTCACCTAATGCAATGGACTCTTCTGTAGTTCCGGTTTTTGAACATTCTTCTCTAAATTTTATAAATTCTTTGTCCTTTGAAAAATGTTTTGAAATAGGATGATCAACCGAGACGGCTAAAAAAGAGAAACCAAATAAAGTATCAGGTCTAGTTGTGAAACATTTTATTTCTTTAATGGGTAATTTTCCCTCAATCTTAAAGTCAATTTCACATCCATAAGACTTACCTATCCAGTTTTTTTGCATTGTTTTAACTTTCTCAGGCCATTTATCTAAATCTTTTAAACCCTCCAAAAGCTCTTCAGAAAATTTAGATATATTAAAAAACCATTGATTTAATTTTTTTCTCTCTACAATTGCTCCAGATCTCCATCCCTTACCATCTATTACTTGCTCATTAGCTAAAACAGTTTGTTCTACAGGATCCCAATTTACATAATTCTCTTTTCTGTAAACTAGATTTTTTTCATAAAGTTCTAAAAAAAATAGTTGTTGGTGTTTATAATAATCTTCAGAGCAAGTTGATATTTCCCTATCCCAATCGATTGACAATCCCATTTTCTTTAATTGATTTTTCATAGTATCTATATTTGACTCTGTCCAAGTCTTAGGATCAAGACTGTTTTCTCTAGCAGCATTTTCTGCTGGTAAGCCAAATGAATCCCATCCCATTGGGTGTAGAACATTAAACCCTTTAGATGTTTTGTATCTAGCCAAAACATCTCCAATTGTATAGTTTCTTACATGGCCCATGTGTATTTTGCCCGATGGATAAGGAAACATTTCTAGGCAATAAAATTTTTTTTTATTCTTATCTACTTTCGTTTTAAAACTTCTGTTTTTTTCCCAGAATTTCTGCCACTTGGACTCTACAGTTTTAAAATTATATCTTTCCATTTTGATGAAGATTTAAATTAGAAATATTTTAGTCTTTAGGATCGCTGTAAATATATTTCCTCTTCTTCTTTGACGGATTTGATTTTTCATAAAAAACAGCTTTCTTTAGTATGCTTTTTTTTAATTCAGATGATAACTCGCCTTCAATTTCAGAGGTTTTACAAGTTTGAGTTACACTGCAATTTTTTTTAAATATTTTTATATCGAGTGCATCTACTCTAATTTCATTTGTTAAAAATCTAACAGAAATTTTAATTGATGTATTTACGTCATCACCATCGTTGTACCAGTCTGTAACAATGATTCCCCCGGAATAATTTGCAGTAAGCAATGGCATAAAGTCTAATACGTCTAAAGAAGCTCTCCATAATTCGTTTGAAGTAGCAAAGTCAAATCCTCCACTTTTAAATTCCTCACTGTCGAATAATCTAAAACCTCTTCCCTCTTCAATATTTTTAGCAACTCTCTCTTTCGGATCTGGTGGGAAATCTTTTGCACTAACTTTTCTATATTTTAATGCATCACATGAGTTTAATAAAAAAAGGCCTCCGAGCAAAAAAGCAATGACTTTAATAGAATATAATTTCATAGTTAATTTTTATGATATAAACAATAATTAGCATAATTAGGGATAATATGTATCTTCATTTATAAAAAACCTTAATAAATTCGACCTTTTTAGATATGATGTATTTTAGCAACACTTTTAAAAATTAAATAGATTTTAAAGCATTTTTAGCAAAAAAATCAATATTTTTGCTAAAAATACTGCTGTTTATAATTAATTATAAAACAATAAGGAGTTAAATATGAACAAACTTAAAAAAGTAGGGTTAACTGCATTAGCAGGATCTCTTGTTGCTACATCAGTAGTTGCTGGTGACTTCAGTGTATCTGGTAGTGCTTCGTTAACTTATACATCACAAGGTGGTGATCAAGGTGGTGCTCAGTCTTCTGGAAACAGCTGGACTATGGGCGACAGCTTGACTTTCTCTGGTGGTGGCGACTTAGATAACGGAATGGCGATATCTATGTCTTTCGAACTAGACGATGATGATTCAACAGGTTTTGACGATCATTCTATGACGTTAACTCTTAACGATGATATGGGATCAATTACTTTCTCAGGTCACGGTGGATCAGGCGGTGCAGCTGCTAAAGACGACGTAATGCCATATGCATACAATGAAGTATGGGATGGATTACAAGGTGGCGGTAGTTCTGGACTAGCTGGAAGCGGTGTAAACGGAAACAACTCATTTAGATACCAAGGTACATGGGTTGGTTTTGCTATCGATGCAATGTACACAAATGATGGATCAACAACAGATTCAGATAGCGCAATTGCTATTGAGTATTCTGATTTGATGGATGGTCTAACAATTGGATATGCAACTGCAGAAGATGGTGGTACTTCAGATGATACTACTATGTATGTTAAATACGTAATGGGTGGTTTAACTGTTGGTGCTCAGTCTTCAGAAGTTGATTTTGATGCTGCAACATCTACAGATGAAGAAGCATTAGTATTAGCTGCTACATTTGCTGTAAACGAAAACTTAACAGTTGGTTATGCGCAAATGGACGTAGAGTTTGACAGTTCAACATTAGTTGACCAAGAAGACTCTGGTTTCGGTGTATCTTACACAATGGGTTCAATCACTATTGGTGGTGACATGAAGCAAAGAGATAATGTTGCTGGAACTTCTGGTAAGAATAACGAAAATACAGAACTTAATATTGCTTTCGCATTCTAATTTAGAAAGAAATACTTAAATTTAAAGAGAGCCCCTTTTACAGGGGCTCTTTTTTTTTACTCCTCAAAATAGGAAATACCAGCAAACCCGTCAATATTGATTAAATTCAATTTTTTTAAATTAGTTTTTTTTATACCACCTAATGCAATTTTAATTAAAGATGTATGTTTAGATAATAATCTAAACTTATTTAATCCCAGATATGAATTTTTATTTTTAAATAATGATGATAAAAATATTTGATTTACTCCCTGAAGTTCTTTCATTTTTATCTCTTTTAAGTTATGAGCTGATCCCATTATCATAAATTTTTTTTTTAGCTGAAATTTTCTTCCAAAAAAGTCTTTATTAAATGACGGTAAATATGCACCATCTAAACCCAGTTTAATTGCTAACCTAAGGTCATTTGATAAAAAAAACTTCCTTTTATTTATTCTACAATAATCCCTGATTTTGATTATTAATTTTTCATCGGTTTTTGAACTATAATTTCTGAATATTAATCCAATTCTCAAATCTAAATTTTTAATATGATTTGGATCGAACTTGTTTATAAAGTAATATATTTTAAAGTAATTGTTATGCATAAAACTGTTCAAAATTTATTAAATATTGAAAAAGAAATTAAATCAACTTTAACTAACAAAAATTTCACTCCAAAAATCATAGCAGTCTCAAAAACATTTAATCTCAGTAATATTATGCCATTAATCGAGCATGGACACTTACATTATGGTGAAAATAAAGTTCAAGAAGCTATTGAAAAGTGGACTGAAATAAAAAATAAAAAAAAGATAAATTTACATATGGTAGGTAAGTTACAATCTAATAAAGTAAAACATGCGGTAAAAATTTTTGATTACATACATTCACTTGATAGTCTAAAAGTCGCAAAGAAAATTTCAGAAGAACAAGTAAAATATGAAAAAAAACCCAAGTTATTTGTCCAAATTAATATTGGGAGTGAAGTTCAAAAATCTGGAATTAATAAAAATGATTTAACTGATTTTCTTAATTCTTGTAAATCATTAGAACTAGATATTATTGGTTTAATGTGTCTGCCTCCACAAGATGAAAGCTCAGAAAAATATTTTTTAGAAATGAATAATTTGTCAAAACACTATAAATTCTTAGAAAGCAGCATGGGTATGTCCAGCGACTATTTGAAAGCTATTGAATACAATTCAACATTTTTAAGAATTGGAACCAAAATTTTTGGTGAAAGAGATTAAATTATTAAAATTTTAGATTTTTTATTAATAATTTTTATTAATACTAAAAAATCTTTTTTAGTTAATGCTATACAGCCTGCAGTTTTTTTGTAATTTTTTGTTAAATGAATAAAAATCGCACTTCCTTTATTTTTTAAAACTTTCTTATAATTATATTTTATAACTATTAAATAGTCGTATTTGTAGTCATTTCTAAAAAGTTTTTCATGCTTAACATTTTTATTTATTTTTATTTCTTTGTTATAATATTTACTTTTAGAGTCAGTGCACCAGGCTGAATTTTTTTCTATTTTTTTACATAATAAACTTGTAATCGGTTTTTTGACTCTATCAGATCTCCAATACAGTTTCCCCAACTTAAACTTACCTTTTGGTGTAGTTCCATCACCTTCAAATTTATTTTTATTTAATCCACCTCTTCCGATGCAACATTTAAGCCTAAAATTATTCACTATTAAGGTATCTTTATTTTTAAGTATAATTGTCATATTTTAATAAAAATGAATAAACAAATTTTAATAATTCACAATTTACCAGTTTTATTTAGTATTTTAAATGAAATAAAAGAAAACTTTAGTTTTGAAATCCATGAAACTAAAATCATAAAAGATGTAGTAGATATTAAAAATAAATTATCAGAAAATTATTTAATACTTTCTTTAGAAAAAGATAGTAATTTTAATGAAAGTAATTTAATTTTAATCCAAAAATTACCTGTGAAAATATTTGAGATTGTAGAAAAAATTAACCTTAACTTTCTCAAAATCAATTATGATGTTCAATCAAATATATCTATAGGTGATTATACATTAAATATTAATTCAAGAGAAATTTCAAATGATGTAGCAAAGCTTAAATTAACAGAAAGGGAAATCGAAGTTATACTTTATTTAAAGAACTCAAAACTACCTCAATCAATTGAAAATTTACAAAAGAAGGTTTGGGGTCATAATCTAGAGTTAGAGACTCATACAGTAGAGACCCATATTTATCGATTGAGAAAAAAAATAAATAGAACTTTTAAAAATGATAAGTTTATTTTGAGCACAAAAGAGGGATATAAGATATTGTGAAAAAAAGAAATATTATTGCCAAAGATTTGTTATCAAGAAAGTATAAACCAAGAATAGTAAAGCCAAAAAAAGGCAAAGGTAGCTTTAAAAGGAAAAAAAAATAATTTTATAATCGAGCA
>CEOQ01010224.1_pt1 | contig 13840 bp, 14 predicted proteins | sample 361351 | NCBI WGS metagenome assembly CEOQ01 (sample SAMEA2619907, study PRJEB7988) | marine metagenome | biome: marine biome (ENVO:00000447); feature: deep chlorophyll maximum layer (ENVO:xxxxxxxx); material: "saline water (ENVO:00002010), including plankton (ENVO:xxxxxxxx)" | depth 60 m | reverse complement strand
AGTCATTAAAAATTAAAGAAGAACTGAAAAAAATGGGATATATCTGATGAATCCAAATATTTTATTTCTATTGATTGATTCATTAAGATCTGATAAAACATATGGATTTAAAAAAAAATCACAAACTCCTAATTTAGACAATCTAATTAAAAAAGGACAGTATTTCTCTCAGGCAATTAGTGCATCAGATGGAACATATGTTTCACTTGGAAGTATTTTCACTGGTCAACATCCATTTAATCATAATGTTACATGGTTTGAAAATCATTCAAACGCACGAAAAAATCTCTCATATCTTAAAGAAAATGGCTATAATCTTTATGCAACTGTCCATGATCATCCTTTTTTTGAAACCTTAACAAGAGAATTCAATGGAAAAGATATAGGAAAAAATTTTCCTTATGAAAGAATATTTGAAGGATTAGGTGAAAAAATTATCAATCGATTACAAGATCTAAAATCTAAAACTCCCTGGTTTTATTACGTACACATAATGGATCTACACGTTGCAAAAGAATTACCTTCTGAATTTGAAAAAGATGAATTTGGACAAGATAGTTTTGATAGACGATTATCTGTTATTGATCTCTGGCTTGGAAAAATTCTCCAAAATATAGATCTTAAAAAAACACTTGTTGTTATTACAGCAGATCATGGCGAATTTGAACATGATTTATCAATTGATTATGGAGAAGTTCCAAAACTCCAAAACTCGTTTAAAAAAATTAAATCTTCCTCACCAAAATTTGTAGAGCCATTAGGTGTAAAATTATTTGTATTTTTACGTGAAAATATTAAAAAAAGAAGATTAGAGAAAATAAAGAAAAATTTGACTGATGAAGAAAAACGAAATTTCTTTGAAAGAGGTCATGATAATTTATTTGACGATGCAATTCGTGTACCGCTAATCTTTTCTGGACATGGAATTGAAAACTTCAAAGTCAATTCGCAACAAGTTAGTCATATTGATATATTCCCAACAATTTTAGATATTATTGATATTTCAAAACCTGAGTGGCTTGATGGAACGTCCTTAATCCCACTTTTTAGAAACGAGAAAATTAACAATCTTATTGCTTATGTTGAAAGTATTCCTACAATAGATAAAGAATTAGGTGATTCAATAGGTATTCGAACTTCTAATTACAAATATTTTCGCTCAAGAAAAAATTCTAATGAAAATTTACACTTATACAACTTAATTCTTGATCCTAAAGAAACTAATAATATTGCAAATGAAAATCCAAAATTAGTTTTAGAATTAGAAGAAAAATTGACTAAAATTAGAACTAATGTTACACTCTCAAATAATACTGAGAAAATGAGTGAAGAAAAAATCGCTAAAGCAAAACAAATTCTTAAAGAATTAGGCTATGATAAATAGTTAATATTTACTTTCTCTGTTTATCCAATCAAGTAATTTTGTTTGCAATTCTTTTTCCAAATATAATCCCGTCCCAAAAAGATCTTTTTCTTCTAACGGATCATCTTCTAAATCATATAAACTCCACTCATTAGGTGTTTTAAAATAAATTAATTTGTACTTGTTTGTTTTAATACAAAAAACGTTAGGTTCCTCTGGAGATGGATATAATCCATGAACTGCACCCGTTTCTGAGAACACTTCCCTATTTTCATTTTTCTCTGTTACTCCATTTTCAAGCTCACTTGCAAAACTAATTCCTGGCAAATTATTTTCATAACTTATTTTACATAAATCTAAAATTGTTGGGAAAATATCTATGGTACTTTTAAGACTAGATATTCTTTGGTTTGATAAAATATTTGAACCCATAAATAAATAAAAAGTTCGTATTGTTTCTTCAAATGTATAAGAACCATAGTTTCTTTCACCAAATCGTTCACCTATAGCTGTTCCATGATCTGAAAAGAAAATAATTATTGTTTCTTTAGAACCTGATATTTTTGTAATAAATTCCTCAATTTTTTTTGCATAATCTACTGCCTTCAAAAATAATTTATCATATACTTCCAAATTTTTCTCTTTTTGTTCATAGAATCTTTTATCATCCCATTCATACTTTGGCAAAACTTCTGTAACAACTATGTCATGAATTAACGTAAAATGAATATATGAAAAAACTGGTCTCTCACCCGCCATCTCAAAACTTTTTTCCAAAAGTTCTTTATGGATTAAAAGTTGATCATCTCCAAGTTTATGTGCTTGATGAATATTATATCCTCGTTTTGAAACAACTTTATCATGAAGAAGATCACATGATGTAAAGTATCCATTTTCTTGCATAATTTCTGGTAAAACTTTAATCGAATCTTTTAGATCTAATACCTTGTAGTATGCATCAATACCATTATCTTTTCCATATAAACCAGAAAAAATTGCATTTACGGCTCCAACGGTATAAGGAATAGCCGCCGTTATATTATCAAAAAATGTACCTTTCGAAACTAATTCTTTAAAATCGCTTGAAATTCCGGTCCGATCCCACCTACAACCGTCTAATAATACAAAAATTACGTTTGGTTTCATTATTGATAACTCACTCGAAAAGGATTAATACTTTTAGTTAATCAAAAAATCCTATGTTAATAATTTCTCAAAATCTCTCAAATTATTCGATGCCATTTCCTGACGATGTTATATATAGAATTAATTTGGCTTGGATAAACACAATTGATGAACTAAATGCGATCCTAACTAAACATAAACAACATAAAATTTTTCTTGATTTACCAATTCATCGAACAAAACCCCCTGCAAATAGATATACAATTGAAGAATTAATTCCGACAATAAGAAATTTTTCTAATATTCGGTATTTTGCAGTTTCAAACACAAATCATCCCGATGATATTATTCCTGTTCAAGAAAAACTTCCTAATGGAATTATAGTTGTCCCAAAAATTGAAAGTGTATTAGGAATTGAAAATATTAAGGATATAGTCGATTCAATAATTGTTAAAGAAAAAATCATTATGCTTGATCATGATGATCTATACCGTTCTATTGAAAAAAATGATGAACCTATATCAAAATTTCATGATTCCATTAACACTTTAGTTGAATTTTGTGAAGGAAATAATGTTATCCTATTAAGAACTCGTGGTGTTATCTTCGCAGATGACTGATTTACAAGAATTAGATATAACTGATAATATTGCAATGGATATTGAACAGTTAAGCAATAATGGTTTCAAACCACTAAAAACTTTCCTAAATTCAAAAGATCTTCATTCTGTCCTTACAAAAATGCGTCTTACTAATGGTGAAATCTGGCCAATTCCTATATTATTCCCAAAACCAAAACAAATACAAATTAAAAAAAATTCAACTTTAATACTAAATTATAAAAATATTAAATTTGCAAAACTTATTGTTTCTGAAGTTTTTTCATATGATTTAAAAAAGATATTGAAATTATTTTTTGGAACAATGAATAATAATCACCCTGGTGTTGAACACGTTAAAAATAATGGAGATACTTTCATTACTGGAAAATTAATAAAATTTGTTAACCTTTCAAATATTTTAAAAATCAATTCTTTAAATCCTGAACAAACCAGAAGAATAATTGAAAAAAATAACTGGAAGAAAATTGTCGGTTTTCATACACGAAATCCTCCTCATCGTGCCCATGAATATCTCCACAAATGTTCTTTAGAAAATTCTGATGGATTGCTAATTCATCCTGTTTTAGGAACAAAGAAGAAAGGTGATTTCACAAACTCTGCGATTCTTGCAGGCTATCAATCTTACATCAAAAACTATCTTCCAAAAAAGAATGTCATTTTAACACCACTTTTAATATATTCTAGATATGCCGGACCGAAAGAAGCTGTTTTTACAGCTATAATCAGACGAAATTATGGTTGTACACATTTTATAGTAGGAAGGGACCATACTGGTGTAAAAAATTTCTATGGAACGTATGATTCACAAAAAATATTTGAGAACTTTCCCGACTTAAATATTGCAATATTAAAATTTGATGAACCATACTTTTGCAAACGATGCGATCAAGTAACCACAAAAAAAACATGTCGATGCACAATACCCTATCATGTAAAGATTAGCGGAACAGAAATTCGTCAAGCCATAGAACAAAAAAAATCACTATCTGAAAATATAATCAGGCCTGAAGTACTAAATGAATTGAAAAGAATCAAAAACTCATTAATATGACAAAATAATTTCTCTTGTGGATCTAATCATTTCTGATATACACGCTGATTTTACATCTTTGAATAGAATTCTGAATTTAGTTTTTGATAAACAATTTGAACAAAAATATGGTAAAATTTCTAGAATCTTAAATTTGGGTGATATCTTGAATCTAGGCACAAAACCCAAAGAAGTATTAAAAAAACTATCATATCTTGAAAAGAATTACGAAATTCTGTCTGTTATGGGTAATCACGATCAAGCGTTTTTTGATAATATGATTCTAAGAAAAACCAGTGAGGAAAGTTTAAGGGCACATAAAATGCTTTCAGCCAATGATCTAAATTTCTTTAAGAAAAATTCAAACGGAACAATTGGTCAAGATCAAATAATTGACTCATCCACAAACATTTCATTATTTCATGGTGGACCATTGAACCCAAATAAGATTATTCCAAATAATGACACCAATAATGCACTATATTATCAAAAAACTTGGCAAAGAATTTCTACAATAGACGAAGATTTTTTCCACAGTTCAGGTTTTAATTACATGCCATTAACTGCTTTTAATGAAATGAAAAACTTCTTAAAAAATTTCATTTTATTTTGTGGGCACCAACATAAAGAAGCAATTTATGAAGAATCTAATGGTAACGTAGAAAATCTTCTCAAAAAAATACCATCTACTAACGAAAAAATATCAAACACTATTCTCCAATCACGAAAAATTTCTATAAAAAAGGACAAAAATTATTTGATCCGTATTGGTCTTTCTGGGCCTGAGGGTTCCCATAATTCTGTAAATATTTCTCCGCATTTTGGTATTTTTAATAAGATGAATAATGAAGTTTTTTTATTCAATTTTTCCAAAATATAAATTTGATAGAAGTAACTTTATACTGTTAGAAATTATTTTCATATATGCTAGAATCGACTAATGATGAAATTACATCTTATCGATTAAAAATTGGTGCCAATTTTCTTGGAATTTTAAATGATATTAAAAGACGACCGATTGATGCTTCAACAGAACTCGGAGTTTCTGTTGAATTAATACAATCTATAATTGAAGGTAAGATTGATTTATCTCCTGAAATTGTTGATAAAGCAACAAAAATTTGGCCTGTCAATAAAAGAGATTTCTATATCATAGAAGATGATTGCCCAACAGGTGTAAAAATTATGTCCTTTGAAGATTCAAAAAAAAGTACTAGAATAATGAATAGAGCCCAAAAACCATATTATGAATATCGTGACACTGCAATGAGCAAAGTTGCACCATTCAGACCAGAATGGATTATGGAATTATGTACTGTAAATGATAATGATCCTAATAATGATATAATTCAATGGAATAATGGTCATTTCATGCACCAATTCACATATTTCATTGGTAATGTCAATTTTTACTACAAAGATGAAAATGGCAAAAAGCAAACAGCTGTAATGAATACTGGTGATTCAATGTATATCACTCCTTTTGTTCCACACACTTTTGCAACTAGAAAAAATTCTACTTCAAATGGATTAATACTTGCATTGACTTATGGGGGGAAAATTACTGGTGATACACAGCACGAATTATCCTCTCTTTCAAATGTTGGTTCTGAATTTGCTCTTGATTTTTCCTCAAAAGAAAAATCTGCCGCCTCATTATTGAACTATAATGTTCAATGTGCAAACTTAACCATAACTGAATTATCTAAAAGAACTTCTATAACAATAAATGAATTAAAACTTTTTTTAAATGGAACAAACATTCCATCTTTCTCTGAATATTCAAAAATTGCAAATGCATTAAATATTGATGTTAGAGATTTACTGCCAAATGATAAATTTGAAAAAAAGGTTATAATCAAACACAATTTAGATGGAAAAACTTGGTTTTTTCCTGAAGAAACTAAATCATACGAATTTCGTGAATTGGCTTCTACAACCACTCTACCATTTTCAAAAGCATTTGAAGTTAATGTTTTGAAATCTGATGAACGTGACTATGATTTAAAATCTGGTTTACATCAATTTGTTTACAACATTGGAGAATCATCCGTTTCTTTATCTTGGCGGTCAAATGAACAGGATCATAATCAAACAATTAATCCTGGTGATTCATTGTATATGAAACCATTCATTGAACATAAATTTTCTGGTAATGGAAAACTTTTGATGATGCGAGTTGGCGGTAAAATTGCAGGTGAATCTCAAAGGGAATTATCCATTATTGGAAAAGAAAATGCAAAAAGAGCCATATCTGAAACAATGCAATGGTTTGAACCTAGTGGAAAAAATTAACTATTTTTTGATCATACATAAACCATATTTTTGAATCTTGTCTTTATACCATTTACACTGAAAAAACGTTTCCTTTTTTACTCCCATAATTGCAGATGTTCCACCATCCACCCCAACTGCATCAATCACTCCTGCATCAATCATTTTTTGTGGAATTAATCCTGGGTTGGAACTACTTCCTACAACCAAAATCATACCTGATTTTTTATCTTTATCAAATGGAATTAATCCCCAACAACAAATTGGACCTCCTCTAGATGCCCATGAATCAGATGTTGGATTAAGAATTTTTCCATTTCTAATTACTGGATGACCGATAATTCCTTCAATTGCATCTTCTGGAATTTTATCTTCAATTTTGTAATAATGAAAAGAACCTGTGCCAACTCTTCCAAACCATGGAGAATTATCTTCACCTTTTTCAAGAATTTTTCCATTATGAATCACTGCTCCATATGGTCTCCATGGCCAAAGTGGACATAAATATGCAAATCTTAAGATTATTTTTAATGAAAAAATCTTTTTTGGACCAACTGGGCGCATAAATGGACCGTTTGTAAAAACATCTGCTTCAATTGCTTCTGCTGAATTTCGGTAATTTCCATTCAGGCAATCAAAAACTGATTTTTTTATTTCATTATTTTTTATCCAAATATTCATATCATATAATTCTGGATTTATAATAACAAAATTTATCCCAGAATCAATCCCTGAAAAAAAACCATTTTTTATAAATTTAGGATTCTGTTTGATTTTACCTATGAATTCAAAATTCAAAATAGTATCCAATACATAAATTATTTTTTATCATTCAAATATACATTTACAATAATCCTTTAATCTCAACTAAAATATTTATCAATTCATTGATATACTTAAAAGATGTTTTTGATTTCATAATTTAATGATAAATAAAAATTTAATCTTAATAATGATAGATGGCGGTCGTCTAGACTCTGCGTTAAATTCTCAGATTTTTTCAAAAATTAAAGAAAATTCCGTCTTTCTTTCACAATCAATTACTTATGGTCCTCATACAATAGCTGCAATGCATGCAGTTTTTAGCGGTTCATATGGTTCACGTACAGGAACTAATAGTTATTGGTCTACCTTTAAATTTAAAAAAAATAAATTTAAAACATTAACAGAATATTTACACGAAAATGATTATTACACTCAAGCAGATGTCATAAACCAATTAGTTATTCCAAAACAAGGTTTTGATGAATTTATTGTGCATGATGAGGATAATGATGACCTAACAATTAGACATAAAGACATACTTGAAAATTTAAAATTAAAAAATAAAAATTTTTTTGTGTATTTACATTTTAGTAATATCCATACTGGAATTAAAAAAGAAGTTTTGAATGTATATCATAATCATAGTCAGGAATTTTTTGATAATGTAAGTGAAAATAAAGATAGATACAGTACATTGTTCAAGAAAGCAGAAACTTATTTAGAATTAATTTTAAATAAAATTAAAGAATTGGAATTAGATAAGAATTCATTGATTTTGATAATGTCTGATCATGGTGTTAGTACTGGCGAAAGATTTGGTGAACACGCATATGGTGCATTTTGTTATGATTATACACTTAGAACATTTACATATTTTCTCTCAAATGATTTACCTCAACTTGAAATAACACAACAAACTCGAACTATAGATTTTATGCCTACAATTCTTGATTACTTGAATATTTCTCTTGATCCGAACTTTAGTAAATTAGATGGTGTTTCTTTATTACCATTATTTCATGGGGATTCAACTCCTGAAAATTATGCATTTACTGAAACTGGAAACCCTCTTTATGAAAAATCTCCACCAAAAGAACCAAATGTAAAATCAATTCGAAATTCAAAATGGAAAATGATATTCAATGAACATAATAATTCTAAGGAATTATACAACCTTGAATTTGATCCAAATGAAGAAAATAATCTAATAGGTACTGGCGAAAAGATTGAAGATATTCTTTGGAATGAATTAACTACGTTAATTAACACTCGTGATTAATCTAGAATCTCTTCTCAGCATTTTTTAAATCTTGCATTGTATCAATTTCACACCATTTACCTGAAATAAAAACAGGCTCAATCTTAATTTTTGAATCAATTAATTCTTGTAACATGTCTGTCAAATATGATTTTAAAATTGATGATGCTTCATGAAATTTACCTTGATTTTTTTCAAGTATTTCTTCATATTTTTTTACAAAAATTTTTGAACCATTCTTAGTAAATTTAATTATTCCCAAAAACTCGCCTACAGACAAATCATTGTTTTTAATATTTTTTTTAATTTGTATAACATCTCCATTTTTATTAATTAATACATTCTCTGCTTCATATTCTGGATGGTCAGTTCTGCCCTCATAATTTACCTTCCAATTCATATCAACTGCAATTGAAATACTTTCTTTTGAATCCAAGATTTGTTCAAGAATTTTAAATTCAAAAATTATATCTGAATACAGAACTATGACATCATCTTTTAAGAAATCTTTACCTTCCATTAAACTACCTAAAATGTCATGTTTTTCATGATCTTTATCATTTACATAATGAACATTATTTATTTTAAATTTCTCACTGTATTTTCCAGTAATTACAATAATATTTTCAATCTTTAATTTCTTCAAAGCTTTAATTTGATAATCAATTATTGGTTTACCATTAACATTAATCAATGATTTTGGTATTGATTTAACATCATTACTGATACGTTTTCCTGAACCCGCTGCTATAATTATTGCATTCAATTTATTGCACTCATAAACCTACTTTTAATTATTTTTGGAGATATTTCTACCCGGGAACTTCTTTCTTTACTTTTTGTTACGAGTACATGTATCATAATAGGTCCCTTTAAGTTCTGACTCTTCTTCAAAACATTTTCTAGTGTTTTTTTTGTTTTAACCGAAAAAACAGTATAATTAGTCATTTTAGCAATTTTTGAAATATCTATTTTATCTGCAAATGTGGGTTGACCACCAGTTGATTCATGAATTTTGTTATCAAAAACTAAATGAATTAAATTATTTGGTTGTAATGAACCAATTGTTACTAATGAACCTAAATTCATTAAAATATTTCCGTCTCCATCAAAAATGAAAACTCTTTTTCTTTTTTTCTTTAATGCAATTCCTAAACCAATTGATGAAGCTAATCCCATAGAGCCTATCATGTAAAAATTTGTATCTTTTTCCAAACTTGAGTATAGATCTCTACTAATGAATCCATTTGCTGATACGATTATACCATTTTTTACGTAATTACATACTGTTTCTATTGCATCTCTTCTAATCAAGAAATTCCCTCCTAATTACTAATGCCACTGCTTCATTTTTTTTAATTTTGGTTAAAGCCCATTTACAATTTTTTTCCCATGTTGTATCTGTTAAAATTCTATTTTGTAGCCCCAAATTTTGTAATAATTTTGGCTGTATCTGCCCAATTTTTTCATGTTCTGGCGCATCATCTTTCAAATACCCTCTCCATCCGATTAAAAATATCATTGGAATTTTATACAATTGAATTAGTGAGGTAATTGTACTAATTGAATTTGCAAATCCAGCATTTTGCATAAACATAATTGTTGGACTATTTGCAAGAATCATTCCTGCTCCAATTCCAATTGCTTCTTCTTCTCTATTTGCTATTAGTATTTTTTTTTGTTTTAATCCTTCATTGATGAAATGCTTTAATGTTGAATCTGGAACACCAACAAAATTTTCTATTTTATTTCTATAAAAAAATTGAAATATTTTTTTCTGAATTTTTTCATCCATCAATATACCCCATTTTTTTCAAATCATTCTCAATATTTTTTTCTTGATTCTTTATTTCATACATTTCTTGTAATTCAAAAATTTTTTCCATAGTTGTCATTTCTTGTTTTATATCAATAATTCTTTCTTGATTCTTTATTTCATTCAGAGTATTATTCATAGCAGAATATGATGCTCTCAAAGTTTGATTAGCATAAATAATCATCTTAAAGTTATTTTTTGTTAATTCATTCACTGAAACTGTAGGATATGTAGTTGGAACAACTACTAATGGAATATTTCCTTCCCATAATTTTGAAAATTCAATTACTTCATCAGGTGTTTCTTTTTTTGAATGTATGAGGATGGCATCAGCTCCTGCTTTTTCATATGCAGTTGCTCTTTGGATTGCTTCGTCCATTCCTAATTCTGCTATCAGTGCTTCGGTTCTAGCAATTATCATGAAATTTTTATTAATTTTTGCATCTTTTGCAGCTAAAATCTTTGCAACGAATTCTTTTTCTGAAATTAATTTATGAGAACCATTTTTTAATAGACTATTTTGTTTTGGAAATGTTTTATCCTCAATACAAATTGCTGCAACACCTGCACCTTCAAATTTTCTTACAGTATGTGATACATTTGTTGGACCTCCAAATCCTGTGTCACAATCTGCAATTACCGGAATATTACATGATTCTACAATATTTGATGAAACATTCAAGAATTCTGTCATTGTTAAAATACTTGCATCGGGTAATGCATGTGTGGCAGATATTGCAAAACTTCCGGTCCAAATTGCATCAAAATTATTAATTTCTACTAGTTTGGCTGACATGGAATCAAATGCACCTCCAACTCTAAGAATTGGTTTTGATTCAATTAATTCTCGAAGCATGTCTGAATTTTGCATTATAAAATCCTGATTTTAACAACATTTTAACTTATAAAAAATATCCCACTAACATATTCTATGTTTACAATAAAACAACCATCAAAAATACTATTTGGAAAAAACTCTGCCTCTAATTACGAATACCCAAAAAAATCATTATTGATAACATCTTCAGGTGCAAAAAATCGTAATTGGATATCTTATCTAAATTTTGATTCTGAATTAATTTTTGATCAAGTTGAGTCAAATCCCTCTATTAATACAACAGAAAAAATTATTACAAATTTTCAAAATCATGATTTCTCTACAATTATTGGATTAGGTGGTGGAAGTGTTTTAGATGTAGCAAAATTTGTTGCATCAAAATTAAACAAATTTAAAATTTTAATTCCCACAAATTTTGGAAGTGGTAGTGAAGTTACTAGAATATCTGTTCTAAAAGTAAATGGTAACAAAAAGAGTTTTCATGATGATAACTTATTTGCTGATGTAGCAATTGTTGATTCAAATTTCATAAAAAATACAAATCCTAAATTATTACAAAATTCTGCGATAGATGCATGTGCACAATGTAGTGAAGCTTTCGACAGCAAAATTTCAAATCCATATACCAAATTTCTTTGTAATGCTGCTTTTGATATGCTTGAAGATGCAATTTTGAATAAAAATAACGAAAAACTTGCATTAGGTTCTTTAATGTCTGGACTTGGTTTTGGTAATTCATCTACTACCTTTGGACATGCATTATCATATGTTTATTCAAATGAAGGATATTCACATGGACATGCACTTGCTTTTACCACACAATTTGCTCATAAATTTAATTCATCAAAGTATTATGAAAGATTTAAAAAAATTGTTGAAACATTCAATTTTAATAAAATAAATCTTAAACAAGATACTGAAAAAGCAGCTGAATTAATTTTGGAAGATAGAAAACATCTTGATAATAATCCACTACCTATAACCAAAAATGATATCATATCTACATTAAAAAAAATTAATTCACAGTAATCTATCTTTAACAAAATCTATTGCTTTAACTGGCGAAGGATCAACATTTTGTAATATTGAAAGATAAATTGTTGCAAAATCTGTTACATAAATTAAATTAATTATCTTAGATAAAATATTCCCTTCAACAGAATTTATTTCAAAAAATTTTATGTTTTTTGTATCAAAAAACTCTTTAATCACATTCCATCTTTCTTTTGTTTTTTCATGATCATCCTTTCCTTTTATAAAAATTGGTTGAAAGTCTTCATTTTCTTTCCATGGCACAATTCCATTGTGACAAGATTCTAACAATTCTTCATTAATCACATGAATTTTTGCATTTTCTTGTAATGAATTTTTAAAGCGAGTTGCAACCGAATTCAAGCCTCTAGGATAATAAATTACAGGCGTTTGTTTTATCCATTCAGCTATTTCTAAAGATATATTTTTCGAAGTAAGATTATTTGAATTAATTTGAGTTCTTGTTTTTTCTAGTAATAAAATGCTCTCCTGAATTTCTTCTTGCGTGATTGGGATGATATATTTCAAAATATTTAGAATACTGAAAAAAAATCTTGGAAATGATGCACGTGGAGAATGTTCCATAGGAATTTTTTCAAATGCAATTTCTTTTTCATTACAAAACTCTTCAATTTTTCCACCTGACGAAAATGCAATAACTTTTGCATCTGAATTATGTGCATGTTTTAGAATTGATAATGTCTCTTGTGTATTTCCAGATACACTAATTACTACAATCAGTGTATTATTATCCACAGTTTTTGGGAGTGTATATCCTTTATTCACATTTACATGGATGTCCTCTTTTGATAAAATGGATTTCATAACATCTCCTATGGTGCCTGAACCTCCCATACCTGCAAAAATAATATGATCGATATCTTTTACATCTAGTTTGTCATTCTCTGCATTACAACTTTCTTTTGCAATTTCTGGCCATTTATCATAAATTTTATACATTCCTGATTTATCCCATTTTTTTAATTCTTCTATATTCATGACAAGATTTCTGATAGTTGTTACATAAAATAGTTAACTACAAAATTAACATTAGAACAATTGCGAAAAATTATAACCATATTAAAAATTTGATTATTGTGAGCCTAAAAACCGTAGAATGGAAAAATAATTCAGTAATCATGATTGATCAAACAAAACTTCCTAATTCTCTTGAATATGTTACTTATACAGATTATAATCAAGTTGCTGAAGCTATTCGTACACTGGTGGTAAGAGGTGCACCTGCAATAGGTGTATCTGGAGCATTCGGACTTGCATTGGCTGCATTACAAAGCTCAGCTTCTGAAAAAGATGATTTAATTTCTTATTTGGAAACTGCTAAAAAAACTCTTTTTGAAACAAGACCTACTGCTGTAAATCTTGCTTGGGGGTTAGATAAAATTATGCAAGTAGCAAATCAAGCAACTACTGTAGATGAAATTAGAAATAATGTTGTAGAATATGCCAAAAAAATGGCTGATGATGATGTACAAATTAATATGTCAATGGGAAAAAATGGATCAGAATTATTTGATAACAATGATACTATAATGACTCACTGTAATGCTGGTGCATTGGCAACTGTTGGTTATGGAACTGCATTGGGAGTAATTCGTGCAACAAAGGATAGTGGAAAAAATATCAAAGTTATAGCAACTGAAACCAGACCTGTTCAACAAGGCTCTCGATTAACTGCATTTGAATTAAAACATGATG
>CEOQ01040658.1_pt1 | contig 13850 bp, 11 predicted proteins | sample 361351 | NCBI WGS metagenome assembly CEOQ01 (sample SAMEA2619907, study PRJEB7988) | marine metagenome | biome: marine biome (ENVO:00000447); feature: deep chlorophyll maximum layer (ENVO:xxxxxxxx); material: "saline water (ENVO:00002010), including plankton (ENVO:xxxxxxxx)" | depth 60 m | reverse complement strand
TATTTTGGGTAAGCCAGGATCATCAGAAATAGCTTTTGAAATGCTGCAAACCCTTTCTGGCAAAACCCATAAAGTAATAACCGGTGTTGCTGTGAGTGGACCTAAAGGCCGTCAATCTTTAGTTGTTTCTACTCTGGTCATATGGAGAGAGCTCTCGAGAGAAGAGATCATTACTTATATTGAGAGCGGTGAACCGCTGGATAAAGCTGGAGGTTATGGTATTCAGGGCGGCGGCAAGGATTTTGTGATTTCTTTTGAAGGAAGTTTCGACAACATTGTTGGACTTCCAGTTAAAGAAGTTATTTCGTGTTTAAGTGAATTGGGTTGTTCTTGCTCGAAATAGTTTTAACTTTCCGGTGGTTCAAGACGGTGATCGGTAGTCAGAAACTTTTGGGCTCCGAACAGAACAACAATTAAACCTGTTATAGCTGCTGAACCGAGTATGAGGAAAAGTATCACTGCTTGCATCAACGCAGCTTCAAGGGGGTCTACTCCTGCCAGTATTAGACCTGTAAGTATTCCGGGAAGGAAAATAACTCCCACTGTTCTTGTTGTTTCTATCTGTGGAATAAGTGCAAGTCTGAGTGTTTCTGAAACAACTCTTTGAACAGCCTTGTGTCGTGTAAATCCGAGTGAAAGCATAGCTTCTATCTCAAGTTTAGAGTCGCGTATTGCATCAACTAGTCGTGTAGCAGCGACCACAACAACTCTTAGTGAGTTGCCAACTATCATTCCCGCTACTGGGACTAGTACGCGAGATTCAAGAGGGAGAATTTGTAACGCAAAAAGTACAGAGAGGCTTATACCCAATCCAAATATATATCCTGCTGCTGTTGTCCATATGAGACCTTGGAGGCGTTTTTCACGCTTCGATGCAGAAAGTGCTGCGAATGGGATCATTGCAACAACCCATAACCATGCCCATATGACTGGCGTTTCATCTTTAAGTATGAGAGTCAAAGCCCAACCAGCTATTACAAGTTGTCCTACAGATCTTCCCGTTGCAATCGTTAAATCACGTTCAAGTCTGAGTCGTAATAAAAGTGATATTCCAATGGCGATAACTATCATCGCCAAAGAAGCCACTAGCCCCCACCAGCCAACTATTACTTCTTGCATAGATAAAAGATACTGGGGTATACAGATATTTTGAAATTTGTAGGCCGGTGGCCACCACTCACCCAGCTGAGTGTGGCCACCGGCAAAGCCGTCTATCACTTTTCATTGCGGGGGAAACCGTTATGTGTTTGTGATAGAAGACAAAACTTTAATAAGACCCCAATTCGCTTGAAGTTATTCCTAAGCTCGTGAGGGCTGGTGTTAGGGCTGCTACAACAATGTCATGTGAGCCAGCTGTTGGTTGGTTGCTTAACTGGTAGACACTGTTGATAGCTGCAGCATCAACGTCTGTTCCTGCAAGCATTGGAGCTAGAACTCTCCAGAATGCGTAACCTTCAGCTTGATGGATTCGTGCTTTGTCCATGTCGCCATCGGCAATGTCGTTGTCAACACTCTTGGCGTATTTCATTGTTGCCTGAGCGTATGTAACAGTCAGATTCTTGACTATTACATCTGCAGCAGCTTGTGCACCTTCTAGATCTCCACCAACTAGAGCATCACGACCTGAATTGAAAGCGGCACGGATGTTGGCATTAGCGACACTTTCTCCCGAATCGTTTAAGGTTCCGAAGTCTTTACCTCGCTTATCTGCTGTGGCGAAAGCTGAACAACCTGGTTCTGATCCGGCGTAAAAAGCCCAACCTTCGTCCCAATTGTGAGGAGCTCCAGAAGCAGGATCGAAATTACCATCAGCTCCCTTAGCTAGTGCAGCATTAATTTCATGCACAGTCCAAGCAACCATGATCTGATTCATAATTCCCTTTTGGATTCCCTGACGTCGAACAAGATCAGCTTCACCTTCGAATTCACCTGTGCCTTCTATCGCTGATATAACGAAATCGTGAAGCGGTGTGGCAGTGCCGAAGTAAGTATCAACACCGTGTTTCTTTCCTTCACCAACAGCAAAGCCCGCAATAGTGCGTACAGACCCATCAGACTTAACCGAATTAACACCGTCTTTATAAATCGCATGGATTGCGTCATAGTCAATAGCAGCATCCTTAGGTAACAAACCATTAATGTCACAAACATCAGCAGGAACAAGACGATGACTGCTTACATCAGACGCATAGGCGTAACCATCATCAGAACCGAAGTCACCTGTTTCCATTTCGACTGAAAGTGACGAGGCGGATGCTGAGCCGGAAGAAGAACCGGAACTAGAGGACGAAGGTGCGCTTGCAGAAGCCGAAGCAGAAGCATAGGCAGAAGCTGAAGACGACCCAGATGGAGCACTGGCAGAAGCTGAACCAGAAGCTGAACCAGAACCAGAACCAGAACCAGAAGCTGAACCAGACGAAGATCCTATCTCTCGAACGGTACCTCCATCATCACTTCCACAAGCTCCTGCTAAAAGACTCAACGCCAAGCAAGAAATCAGAACTTTTGAAGATAAAAACTTATTAATCATTTTCCCTCTCAAATTAAACATTATTAATATTGTTAAGGATACCTAACAATATTTCTTAAGCTACATGATTTAAAACCAATAGCAACCCCTTCCGCTTTTAAATTTCTTGTATTAGCCTTACTACTTATGGATAACAATTCAGAGTTCGGTGAAGTTAAAGTCGAAGGGGTTTCTAAAACCTTTGATGAACAATCTGTCTTGGCAAAAATTGACTTGAAAATCGCAACTTCTGAAATCCTCTCCCTCTTAGGCCCGAGTGGCTGCGGTAAGACAACTCTGTTGCGAAGCATCGCCGGACTTGAAAATCCCGAGGAGGGAAGAATAACAATCTGTGATCAAATAGTTCTTGACGATGACATACACGTAGCGCCGGAGAAAAGAAAAGTAGGGATGGTTTTTCAAGATGCAGCTCTTTTCCCCCACATGACAGTTGAACAAAATGTCTCTTACGGTCTGAAAAAAGATGTCCCCAAAAAACAAAGAGTTGCAGAATTACTAGAAATCGTTGGCCTTCCTAATTTTGAAAAACGACGACCAGAAACACTTTCAGGTGGTCAGAAGCAAAGAGTCGCCCTAGCAAGAGCACTCGCTCCACGACCATCTGTCCTTCTGCTGGATGAACCTTTCTCAAACCTGGATAGCGCTCTAAGAGTAGAAGTACGCGCAGAAGTTCACCGACTGATCGGAGAATTAGGAATCACTACAATTTTTGTGACACACGATCAAGATGAGGCATTCCTGCTTGGAGACAGAGTAGCTGTTATGAACGATGGAAAAATTCTTCAAGTCGACTCGCCAAATGTTATATATGACAAGCCATCTAACAATTGGATTGCTTCCTTCGTTGGAGCTGTGAACTTAGTTAGATGTAAAGCATCAGGCGATAAAGCTGAAACTCCAATAGGTTTCTTAAAACTCGATCAGGATCATGATGGTGATGTTGAATTGGTTATTAGACCTGAAAATCTAGTAATCACTAGCGGCGATGATGCTGAAATAGAAACCGTCGAATACTACGGCCATGATTCACTCTTGACCGTAAAACTAAATGACGGCACTAAATTGAAAGTTCGCACAGCTCCTGCGACATCCCACATTAAGGGAGACCGTGTCGGTTTGGAACACAAAGATATAGAAGTGTCTGCATTTAGAAAAAACACTTGATGTGAAAACCGAAATACTAATTATCGGTTCAGGTCCCGCTGGTTTAATGTCCGCCTATGAAGCAGCAAGTAAAGGACATGACGTTGCTGTGATCGAACGTCTTGATCGGCCGGGAGGGATGGCAGCCAGTTTCGACATAAATGGGATGAGAGTTGATTATGGTTCACATCGTCTACACCCTGCCACTTCAAAACCTTTGCTAAAAATATTAAAAGATGTTTTAGGGGAAGACCTTCAAATACGAAATAGAAACGGTCGGATACGAGTCGAAGAAAAATGGGTCACTTTCCCACTCAGTTTCACAAATTTAATTAAATCCCTGCCTCCAAAAACTGTTCTCTCGTTATTTAAAGATTCTCTTACTTCTCCCTTTAAACAACCAAAAGAAGAAACTTTTGCAGAACACATAAAAGCTGGACTTGGTCCAAAAGTCTTCGACTTAATTTATGGACCATACGCAAAAAAATTGTGGGGTAAACCTGCAGAGGAGCTGCACTCCGATCTCGCAAAAAAAAGAGTTTCCGCAAGTTCCCATCTAGAAATTCTCAAAAAACTAGTTCTCTCTACGATGCGTAACGGGCAGAAATTTTTCTATCCTCGCAATGGTTACGGACAAATTTGTGAACGATTAGCAGAGGAAGCTCAAAACAAAGGTGCAAAATTTTTCTTCGATACAGAAATAGATTCAATCGACCTATCAAGTCCTAATCGTGCAATAACCGAAACGAAGGATGAAATATTTGAATCTAAAAGAATTTGGTCGACCGCTCCATTTGGCTCATTGGCCAAGATGCTCTCACCTTCTCCTCCACCAGAAATTATCGAATCATTAAATCAACTAAATTACAGGGCGATGGTTCTCGTTTATTTGATCTGCGATCATAAAAGATTGACCGAATTCGACGCCCACTATTTTCCTGAAACAGACACACCAATTAGTAGAATCTCAGAGCCTAAAAACTACCGTGACACATCCGATCCGGATGATTTTACGATTATCTGCTGTGAAGTGCCTTGCTGGGAAGGTGACGAAATATGGCTTGCAAGCAACAAAGAACTCGGTGATTTAATGATTGAATCGCTGGCAAGACAAGGACTACCAAAGATTAATCTTTTGGGCACAGAAACTCGACGTTTACCAAAGGTTTACCCTATTTATGACCTTGGGTATAAAGAAAAGTTCGAAGATCTTGTTGATTGGTCTACGAAACAAAGCAGACTTACGATCTTTGGCAGACAGGGACTTTTTGCACCTGACAATCTTCATCACGCGTTGTCTATGGGATACGCTGCGGCCAATGCACTGCAACCAGACGGTTCTTTTGATCAAGACTTTTGGCAATCATCTCTTGAGCAGTTTCAAACACACGTTGTGGAAGACTAAATCCTCAAACTGTATTCAATTCTCTATAAACAGCGGGTACAACTTTCTTTAGATACCCACCTAACTTTACGAAGCTGTCACCTTTGGTTCTAAATCTATAGCTGATTGGAACTTCTATATATCGATAACCTTTGGCCAAAAGATCAAGAGTTAGAACCTGTGCATAATTGAAGTCATGAATGATCTCCGCGTTGGCTGCTGCTTCATAAGAGAAAGCACGGTATCCGGATTGTCCATCAGTAATTCGACGCCTGGCAATAACAGATAACAAAATAGTCAAAACTTTATTACCGAAACGCCTGTGAGGTCTCATATGTTTAATAGTGCCTAAGAACCTACTTCCGACCACATAATCGGCACTGTGGGAAAGTATTGGTGCTACCAAATTTTCCAGCTCATCAGGAGGGTATTCTTCATCAGCGTCGCAAAATGCTATTGCTGCAGCTCCAATCTCTACCCCGTATTCAAGCCCAATACGTACTGCAGCACCAAGTCCTCCACAAGTAGGCAATGAAATCACCTTAGCTCCTGCTTCTTTTGCTTTTTGGGCAGTTGAATCGGTAGAGCCATCGTCTATTACTAGTACTTTAACCTCTCTCCCTAAAACACTTTCAGGACACCGCTTTATACAGGACTCGACTGTCTCTTCTTCATTGAGTGCTGGCATGAAAAAAAGAATCGGAGCTTGTTCAGGAAGTTCAGATACTGAAATAGGATTTGTACTTCGTTGTTTCGCAAGTCGAAAATTTCCCAATGCTCCCGGTCTTGGAAAAAACGTAAAGATCCCTCCAGCTAGTAAAGAATAAGCTGTTTTTAAAGCGTGTGTAATTAAAGCGGCTGCTAGTGCTACTCCTGGATCATGTCCAAGAATTGCATATGCTGCCACCGAGGCTGCTTCATATGTCCCAAAGCCACTTGGAGCCACAGCTACGATTTGTGAGGCCACAGCTACAGCGGTTACAAAAAGTGCTTCGGATGGAGACAGCTCTATCCCCGACCACCTAGCGCACTGCCATATCACAGCTGCCTCTGCGAGCCATGCAGAGGCGGTTAAAAGGAAAACCGAAGGTCCTGGTAGTCCCATTGTAAGTGGATTGAAACTTTGAAGTTTTTTCATCCATCGAAAGCCGAAAATACACAAACTCAAGGCGAGACCGAGTGCAGCAAAACCCCAATATCCAACTACTTCAACAAAAGCCCCAGGAGCTGCTAAACATCCTAAACAAACGACAGTGACAATATCTGCAGACCTTAAAGTGACAGTTGAAGCTGTAGCGGTTTCTATAGGTATCCGTGCACGCCTGACCGCACTTACAACCCGCAAAGGTTCACCTAATCTTAGAGGTAATACATGATTTGCACCCAGAGAAAGATTGATAGCTGCTAGAGACTGTCCGAAAGACAGATTTGGAACAATCTTTTTCCAAGCGAAAGCTCTTAGCAAAAAAGCAGAAGCAAAAGCGACTGCTACAAGAAAAACCATAAATGGATCATTTATAGCGGTGGACCAGGATCTACTGAGAGATTCTCGATCAACTTCTTTCAAAACCCAGATAAGAGCCACTAAACAAATAAGGAGTGCTAGCAACACCCCAATGGGTCTTGAAAGTCTTTTTAAACTGAAGAAGGAAATAAAACTGTTCACTTTTTCCATAATAATTAAATCTAAAATTTGTTAGGTATACCTTACAAATTTTGAAAACCATTCGATACACTCAGCCTAATGAAAACTAAACCTAAAATAATACTCTCATCTTTAATTTGTCTTGCCTTCTTAAGTGCTAGTTGCTCTAGCAGTTCCAACAAACGTGAAGAACTTTCTGAAAGAGCAGCGGAAATAGTCCAAGGCGATTGTGCTAGTGATGCAGGTAAGGAAGTAACAATCTATTCGGGTCGAAGTGAGTATCTCATTTCTCCTATTCTTGAGGCATTTGCTTGCGAAACTGGAATTGACGTGAGAGTTCGTTGGGGTAATTCAACCGATTTGGCGATTCTAATTAACGAAGAGGGCAAATCTACTGAAGCTGATGTTTTCCTTTCACGATCCCCAGGTCCTGTTGGTTTTCTCGAGGGTAATGAACTTCTAGGCACTATCGATGGAAGTGTTCTTTCATTGGTCGAAGAACAAAACCATGCTGCAAGTGGTTCCTGGATAGGTTTCTCAGGCAGAAAGCGTGTTCTTGTGTATAACGTCGATCAAGTTAAACCTGATGAATTGCCTAATTCTGTTTTTGATCTAACTGACCCCGTTTACAAGAATCGAGTAGCTATACCTGGAACTAACGGCTCTTTTGAAGACTGGTTCACCGTGTTTCGTGATCAGCATGGCAATGAGACAGCTACTAAATGGTTAAACGACATGGTAGAAAATGATGCCAAGTACTATCCAAACAATAGGTCAATCGTTGAAGCAGCCGGTAGAGGTGAAATCGACATGGGACTGGTGAATCATTATTACAACTATCAAGAAGCTGCAGCGTTAGGTAGTGAGCACAGAGCCGTAAACTATGATTTCCCTTCTGATGATATTGGATCACTTTTAATTATTACAGCTGCAACAATTCTCGAAACAGCTAAAGATAAAGATGCTTCTAATGAACTAATCGCTTACCTTTTAACTCCGCAGGCTCAAGACTATTTCTCAAATAGAACCTTCGAATATCCATTAGCTAAAGGCTCAAAACCTAACTCTATTCTTCCGGCACTGGAAGCTCTTGAGATTGGCTCGGTAGACTTTGATTCATTAGGCGGAGGCTTTGAAGAAACCGAGCGAATAGTTAGAGAAAGTGGAATTCTTAACTAGCAATTTTTCACGACATAGCCAGAGAGCACCTCTGGCGCTAAAAGTAACAGCTTTAATCACTGCTTTTCTTTTCGCGTGTCCTGGTTTGTATCTGATTTGGAGGAATATAACTAGCGATTCCGATCCACTGGGTCTTCTTTTTTCTGAACAAACCCTCTCCCCTTTAATGAGAACTATAAATCTGACGGTATTGGTCACTTTGTCAGCAGCAATTCTGGGAACAGGCCTAGCTTGGTTGACTATCCGAACAGACCTTCCGTCTCGCAGGGTGCTTAAATTAATTCTTCCTCTCCCACTTGTTTTTCCTACCTTTGTAGGTGCTGCGGCATTTATAAGGACGCTTAATCCAGGTGGGATAGCCAACAATTTATTGGAAAATATCGGAATAGACAGAACACTAGAGTTGCATGGGTTATTCGGAGCTTGGCTTGTTCTTACGCTCTTTACTTATCCATACGTATACTTGCCCGTCGCTGCAAGATTGAAAAACCTTCCAAGTTCACTGGAGGAAAGTGCCAGATTGCTTGGTGATTCTGGTTGGGCAACATTTAGAAAAGTCATTCTCCCTCAAATTGCATCTTCACTGTTTGCAGGGTCGTTACTAGTTTTTCTATATACCATTAGCGACTTTGGCGCCGTTCAACTCATGAGGTATGACACACTTACCAGAGCCATCTGGACAACAAGGTTGAATAACCAGCCGGTTTCTTTTGCTCTAGCTCTAATACTTTTGTCACTTGCTGCTTTTGCAGTCATCGTGGAAACTCTCTTCAGTCGAAAATTCAGAAAACCTGACTTTGCCACCCAGGTGGAGGTGATTCTTACGCCTTTAAAAAAATGGAAGTCTTTAGCCGTGTCAGTGAGTTGGCTCATAGTCTTCTTAGCGCTTATCACTCCTACCATTGCTTTAGGCGACTGGGCAGCAGATGGTTTATTAAGAGAATTCAGGGGTGGGCGACCATTATTTATCGAATTTGAAGACATCATTAAACCGACGATCAATACTGCATGGATAAGTATGCTCACAGCAGTAATTGCCGCCGTAATTGTGTTACCAGTTTCTTACCTCGTTGCCAAATACAGATCTCCAATTGGCAATACAGCAAATGCAGTTATGACTTCGACTTTTGCTATGCCTGGTCTTCTCATTGCTTTATCAATGTTCTTTTGGACCCTTAGAACATCATGGGCCGCTGAACACTTACGTGGAACAATAGTCATCTTAATTTTCGCGTATCTCGTAAGATTCAGCGCTCAAGCGCTTGCTCCGGCTAGAGCAGCCGTGGCCTCTATTCCTGAGAGCATGGAAGATGCATCGCAAGTACTCGGGGCAAGTAAAATTAAACGTTTCTTTTCTATAGATTTACCTGTGGTAACACCTGGATTACTTGCAGGTTCAGGTCTAGTCCTAATGTCAACAATGAAAGAACTGCCTATAACCCTTCTCGTTGCTCCTTTCGAATTTCCAACTCTTACAACAAAGATATTCCAATCCTTCGAAGATGCCTTTGTTGCTGAAGGGGGACTGTTGGCACTTATCCTTGTTTTACTATCAGCTATCTTGACTTGGATTTTGGTTATCCGCCGAGCTGACCATTTGGCTTAATTTTGGTAGACAAAAATTATCTTCGTAAGCTAATGCTTTTTGTAGGCCTTTTAGTTTTTGGCGTCTCTGCGGTCGCTATCCCATCACGTTCCACCTATGGCGCACAAGTAAGTGTTGACGAACCACAGTATCTCCTAACAGCTTTAAGCATCGGTGAGGACTTTGATCTAGACATCTCAGACGAAATCAAAGAAGAAAAATTTAGAAGCTTTCATGAAGTGGGGCTCAACACACAAACAATCGACATGAATTCATCTGGTCAAAGGTTAAGTCCGCATGACCCACTCCTTCCACTACTTCTTGCTTTACCAATGCGAATAGCTGGATGGGTTGGGGCGCGAGCCCTATTAGCAGTTTTTGCTGGCTTATTAGCTGCAAGTACTCTTTGGTTAGCCGTAAGGAGATTCCATGTTTCTCCTAAAACTGCAGCTTGGGTTGTTGGCGCTTTTGGTTCAGCTCCTCCGTTATGCAGTTACGGAAGTCAAATCTACCCTGAAGTTCCTGCAGCGCTAGCAGTTGTTTTAGCTGTCGCATCTGCGACAGGTAACCCTTCAAGACGAAATTCAATCTTATTTGCATTGTCAATCACTGCCTTACCCTGGCTTTCAATCAAATACTTACCTGTTGCTTTGACAATCTTTCTTTTGCTCTTGCTAATGGGTAAAAAAACTGACAGACATTTTTTATCTGTCTATACAACAGCGTTTCTTATTTCTATGGCCGTTTTCTACCTTCTTTTTCACAAATTTGTCTATCACGGGTGGACAGTTTATTCAGCTGGCGATCATTTTATAGAAAATGAGTTCAATGTCATTGGAGGCGACCCTGACATATGGGGTAGATCAAAAAGATTTATTGGCTTATTAGTAGATAGAGGATTCGGTCTCGCAGCTTGGACTCCCTCGTTCCTCGTTTTTCCTGCTGCAATCGGATTTCTATGCAAAAAAAAGGTTGGCAATTGGCAGTACATCATTTTCCCTTTTTTGATCGGCTGGTCCACTGCAACATGGTTGGCTTTCACCATGCACGGATGGTGGTGGCCGGGCAGGCAAACCGTTGTTGTTCTACCTTTAGTTGTAATTGCAATTGCTTTAGCAGTCGACCATTTCAAGAAATTTATTCTTCCTTTGCTTTTTGCAACAACTATCGGTTCGATCGGCTGGATTTGGGTAGCCATAGAGGCTCAAACTGGTAGAAGAGCTTTAATTGTAGATTTTGAGGAAACTAGCTGGCCTTGGTACAGGGTTTGGTCAGAAATATTTCCGGACTACCACTACATGCCTGAAAATACAATGTTGGTCGCTTCAATCTGGTCGACTTTAACCATCTTGCTTTTCATATTTGGATGGCGTTCAGTTGACAGAGACAAGAATTCTCCCAGACGCAAACGAACCGACACCGATGTGATTACCACCGATTTCAACTGTGGTAGTTCCATCAGGTGAAATAGCAGTTATACGACCTGCATTTCCTGGTTTTATTTCTGCCTGTTCAAGAAATTCCAAAAGACCATCTGTAAATTCGAGTTCTTCAGGAATTCTTTCAACTACGAAACCCGCACCAGGTGGGAGGTCATTTAAATTAGCTAGATCTTTTGGTTCTTTGTAATCCGATCCAGGAATTGGATTTCCGTGAGGACAGGTTGTCGGGTCTTCGAGAACTTTACGCATAGCATCTTCAACAGAATCGGAAATTACATGCTCCCATTTTCCAGCTTCATGATGTGCTTCTGTCCAAGACAAACCCAGAACATCAGTAAGGAAACATTCGGCCAGCCTATGCCTTCGAACAACTCGAGTGGCTAATTCCATTCCTCTTGTAGTAAGCGCTACGCCACTGTCACCGTCTTTTAGCAGCCCTTCATCTGCCATTCTCTTTATCATCTCTGAGACTGCAGGTCTCGAGACATCAAGGCGTTCAGCTATTCGAGCCTGTATTACTTTGAGGTTGTCTTCTTCTAATTCGAAAATAGTCTCACAGTATTCTTCAAATGCAGGGTGGTAATCAGGAGTTTGGTAAGTCACAACTATAGGTTAACCGACTTCTTGCAAAGTATGAAAGTGTTCTGAGATTGAATTGTGCCATTGGAGTTGTGACCGTAAACCAATTTCTAAGGGTGTTTTAGGCTTCCATCCTAATTCTTCGGTAACAAGATCTTTTGAAGCGCATGTTAAATCAGGATCTCCAGGTCTTTTCTGCAACTGTTGAAGCGTTATGGGGCAACCAACTAGCTCTTCAACAGTTTTTATCAGATCTAAGAGTTCTACTGGTTCCGCTCCACCAGCATTTAAAACACGACTTCTTGCTTCTCGCACACTCCCTGCTAGTTGAAAAACCTCAACTATGTCATCCACAAATGTGAATGACCTTCTTTGTTTACCCTCACCCCATAAAGGAAATGGCTCTCCTTTTAGAGCGGAATTAAACATTCTATGAATAGACATATCGGGTCGCTGTCTCGGACCATAAACCGTAAAGAGACGCAAACTTATTACATCTAATCCACGTTCCGCGTAAACAGAAGCTAGATGCTCAGCTGCCAACTTTGAGACACCATATGGACTAACGGGATGAGGCAGGTCAGTTTCTTTTGATTCACGATTTGTCGGTCCATACACTGACGAGCTTGAAGCTATCACGACCCTTCTGACATTGTTTTCTAAACATCTCTCAAGCAATATTTGTGTCGCTAAAACATTTCTCTCTAAATGGGTTTCAAAACCTGACCCCCATGAGGTCTGAACCCCTGGCTGCCCAGCCAGATGATAAACGGTGTCAACTTCATTCAGCATTTCTAATGAGCCTGGCTCTAAAAGATTTGCGCTTCTCATCTCGAAGTTTACGTTTTGTAGAGCTTCCTTTATGTTTTCTCTCTTCTGCTTAGGGTCATAATTTCGCGAAAAATCATCAACACCAACTACAGTTCTGCCTTTACCTAAAAGGCTATCAATCAAGCTTGAACCAATAAATCCTGCGGCTCCTGTCACCAGATCTTTCATATCTACTAACCTCAAATTAGAATCTTAGTGATGGAAAGGATAGTTGATAAATTATGAGAGGCAACCTTTACATAAAATATCTTGCATTTTTATTGTTGCCACTAATGTCAATTTTTGTCGCTTGTGGTTCCGACGATGGACGTCATGTTAGGGATGTTAATAGCCCACCCCAAGTGCAGTCACTTTGAAAATCTAGCTGAAAGCACCATCGGTTAATTTTTCACTTAATTCCCAAAGTTTTCCAGCAGACTCATCATCCAAAATGTGACCTGCCATGCTGCATGACCCTGGGGAAGCATCCTCGGATTCAAGCGGTATCCCTAACTGACAATCAGCCAAATAGTGTCCCCCTTGATCATCAAGCGACTTCTCGACACAAGCCCAAACAGTCGTCGCCGCTCCAGCTTCAACAGTTTTGGGACTCATCATGTTGTCACTCCCACTTGACTCCTCGTCTGCTGAGATTTGCGCTTTCCTTCTTTCGACCAAACGGGTCATATCATCTTCAGTCATGTACCTACCTAATTCAGTGAAAATCATTCCAGGATGAACTGAAAACGCATGAACTCCTCTTTCCCCGAATCGTCTATCTAACTCTCTAGCGAACAAAGCATTTGCAGATTTTGACTGTCCATAACTATCCCATCCGTCATAGTCGCGACGTTCAAACATTGGATCATCGAGATCTACTCCACAAATAAGATGCGCTCCTGAGGAAAGGCTAACAACTCGTGAATTTTCGGCTTCTCCCAATGCCGGCATCAACAATCCAGTAAAAAGATGGTGTGCTAGGTGATTAACACCAAACTGCTGCTCAAATCCGTCAGTTGTATGTCCAAACGGGGTACACATGATTCCTGCGTTATTTATCAAAATATCAAGACTCTCATTTTTACTAAGAAACTCTTCAGCAGAAGATCTAACTTCTTGTAGAGAAGCCAAATTAAGTTCGTGTAATTCAAGTTTCGATTCAGGGTGAACAGAGAGGATTCTTTCTTTAGCGTCAGCATTTTTCTTACTGTCTCTTGCAGCCATAATTACTGATGCACCTGCTGCTGCTAAAGCACGCGCTGTTTCTTCTCCTAGCCCCCCGGAAGCCCCCGTAATTAAGATCTTTTTCTCAGACAGGTCGACGCCTTCTAGAATTTCATTTGTTGTCGTATCTTTGTTCCATTTGCTCAAAATTTCCTCCTTGATAATCAATAATCTAGGTCCATAAAGACCGTTTCTAATGATTGGGCTGAAGCAAATAGTCAATGACAGAATTTTTCAGGCAAACTTGAGTACATGTATTTACAAGGAGAAAAATGAAAACACCCGTAACTGAAATGTTCGGAATCGAATTTCCCATTCTCGCTTTCAGC
>CEOQ01157585.1_pt1 | contig 13855 bp, 8 predicted proteins | sample 361351 | NCBI WGS metagenome assembly CEOQ01 (sample SAMEA2619907, study PRJEB7988) | marine metagenome | biome: marine biome (ENVO:00000447); feature: deep chlorophyll maximum layer (ENVO:xxxxxxxx); material: "saline water (ENVO:00002010), including plankton (ENVO:xxxxxxxx)" | depth 60 m | reverse complement strand
CTAACTGAAAAAGTTGAAATCTGCGTCTGGAGAGTTTCTGATTCTAAGTCCGATCTACTAATTGGAATCAGAGTTGAGAAATTTCCTTGGGAATTAGCAGCAATCGGAGTACATGCTGCAGAAGGTTCTGCGATCGATATCAAATCGGTCTCGCCAAGCAGATTGTATCAGGATGGCGAAGTTTTCCTAGACACTCTATCGGCGGGAAGTAAGACATTCGTAGGAATTGAGTTGGATGGTTCTTCTACAACGATCGGATTCCATCTATCAGGACTTGTAGATGGGGCACCTCTAGCCGCTATTCCAAACAAGTCGTTAGAATGGTAATTATCTGCCTCGGCGCCTTCTCTGGGCCTCGTCGATGATTGAATCCTCTAGAGAATCAAAGTCTGTACCTATCTCTTCTTTGAGTGAATCGAGTGATTTCCTAAGTGATTTGGAGATTTTCTTTGGCATATCCAGTTTCAACAGGACGGTGACTGATCCTCTGCCTCTCCTACCTGGCAAGCCTCGTCCGGGTAGATTGATTGTGTCCCCTGGATTGGAGCCGGATGGAATCTTGATTCTCAGATCCTCCCCATCGAGATGCGGGACAATTACCTGAGTCCCTAGGGCTAGTTCGACAAAACCCAACGGTAGTGCCATCAGAAGGTCCGAACCATCTCTCTCGAACCAAGGATGCTCATTAACCTCGATTTGGATGTACAAATCTCCGTTCTCTCCCCTTCCTCCTCTCGGAGCCTCTCCGTGGCCTCGCATCCTAAGTCGCGTTCCGGAAGATATGCCAGCAGGGACTGTAAATGTGACTTGCTTGGGCTTCGTTGATCTTCCTTCTCCTCCACAGGCCCCACAAGGGTCGCTGACTATGCGACCTTCTCCCCTGCATGTGGAACAATCCGTAACCACCTGTTTAGTGAAGAATCCTGCCTTTTCTATTCTCTGAATTCTTCCTCTACCATCACAAGTAGGGCATTCTCTCACTCCTTCAGGTATTGGTGAGCCTCTGCCATCACACTCATCACATAGCTTCAGTACATCGATTTCCATCGATTGTTCGGCTCCATCGAATACGGTTTGGAAAGGAACCTCATGATTTACTAGCAGATCAGTCCCTCGGCTTCTTCTTCGAGGACCACCGCCGCTGAAAATCTGGCTGAATATGCTTTCTATCCCTCCGCCAAATAAGTCATCGATACTGATATTGACTCCTTGGAATCCTCCCGGTCCGAAGGGAGATCCGCCCGGTTGTTCATGGCCAAACATGTCATACTTCTTGCGCTCGTCGGGATTGGAAAGTACTGCATATGCCTCTTGGACTTCTTTGAACTTAGTCTCAGCTTCAGAATCATCAGGATTCTTGTCGGGATGATATCTGCGGGCTAAGGACCTGAATGCACGCTTGATTTCCGAATCGGTAGCGCCCTTAGAAATCTCGAGGACCTCGTAGTAATCTCTCTTTGCAGACATGCTTACCGATGAGGGCTCCTAATCGACTGTTTTCAACCCCACCTATGCTAATAGGTCTCCACATGATGTGCAGTATGATGTTCCTGCATTGTTCAAAGCTCCACAGGAGGGACAAGATAGAACAGACCGTGTAAGACTCGAATCTGTTGGACTGGCCCACATGTCCGAGGAATTAGGAGTCTTAGTTTTCGGCTTGGCCGACTTCTTCTCCATCCTGCGCTTGGCAGAGTTATCGAGTCTGTGGCTGACCCAAGTGGAGAATCTGGAAATTAGCCCGGGGCCCTTTGATTTTGAAACAGCTTGCTCATCTACGATTGTACTGATTCCTTGATTGCGAGATTTTGTCTCTTCTTCGTCGTCAGAGATTTCCTCTTCATGCCTTTCTTGGTTCAAAGATCCAATACTTCCTTTCTGGAGTTGCATAGAACGTATAGCAGCCTTTCCTTTCTTAGGAGATTTTGCCTTTGTTTCCAATTTCTCTATAGCTGAATCTCCTTTCTCCCAAAGTCCTCGATCTTCTCTCGAATATGTCTTCGACAGTTTCCTAATTGCCTGTGAGCGGTGATACTCGTGATCCTCGACTTTACGATACCTAACAAACATGATCAGACCAATTACCAGAGCCACTCCGTGGAGAGAATATAGCAAAATGGGGTCCTCAGAAAGAACTTCTTCGAGTGCTGTCAATGCGAATCTAATTGCCACTAAGCAAAGAGTGGGTGCGACTAGCAGAGCGATGGCTAGTACCGGGGAGCGTTCAGGCACGGCTCTTTGTCTCAAGTCGCATCTTTGAATCATTCGCGCTCTTGGGAGTTGCTTCCGCAGCGCTCATGAGCCTTCAACGACTGGCATCGCCATGGCAGAGATCCGATTATCGACTATCATTCAGCCACACGAGGATGCGATTAGAGTCATCGAGTCCGTTCGGAACATGTTTCCCGAGTGGGTTCCTGACTCTTTGCCTGAATCAAGCACTTTCCCTCAGTCTCGGCAGAAAATTGTTCTAGAAGGAGAATGTGAAACGCTCGACAATCTACTTGATTCTGCGCGAGACCAAAGAATTCTGGATACTGCCTTAGATGCCATGTCGATGAATATGCGGGGAGATTCGACTAACTTCTCAATCTCTAGGCAAGCGGCGATGGCTGGGAAATTGTCATTTGTGCTTGAAGAGCGACCCCTAGGAGGGGATATTGAGGTTGGAATTGTGATGGAAGGACTTGCAGAATGGCTGGAGAAAGTTACTTGGCACCCTGGTAGAGATTCAGTGCCAAGATTTGTTGGCGATGGCCTGAGTATGTCAGAGCAAGGAGACCCTACAGAATGGTTCGATAAGAGAGGCAATCCTACAATGAATGATGATTAGCTTGGGATTCCTTCTTCCATCCACCTAATGATGATTGGTAAATCTGCAGGTAGCCACTTAACATCAAGTAACTCTTGCCTTGACAACCATCTAGAATCGTCGTGCTCCCTTAAGGTGATTGAGTCGGGATTTATGATACCACAATTCCAGATTTGCAACCTAACAGTGCGGTCTTCGTAATCGAATGAGATTGATTCTACCAAATCACCTGGTTCAATAGATACCCCCATCTCTTCCTCAATTTCCCTACTCAGAGCCTGTGAGTATGATTCACCCTCGTCGACCTTTCCGCCTGGAAATTCCCACCAGCCAGCCCAGGCATCTTGAGTTGGTCGCTTACAGGCCAGTATACGCCCTTTGTCATCAAATAATAGTGCAGCTACGACATCATAGGTTGGCCTCAATACCATGGATTCTGCAATCTTTGTTACTATCTCGGCTTGTTTTTCGGCCGGGATAAATTCAGCGGGAGGAAGATGGACAAATATTGTCGGCGTGTCTGAATTATCTGTCTGATTGAGAGCATATAGGGTTCTGTAATATGTCTCATTACAAACAAATCCTCCAGCATCCGTACTCCATTCAACGAAATCATCGTGTTCAAATTCCTCATCCAGAATGTGAATGGGTGCTGTAGTCTCTAGGTTCGGAGGGCCATCAGTTTCGATTTTTTCAGACTCTATACGGCGGCCGGAGTTATCCGGCTCTGACATTGAGATTAGGTTCTTAGCCACTCTCTCCAAGTTGATTCTATCTCTATTCGAAGCTAGTCCAAGGTGGATGATTCCCCTATACTTGACTCCATCTCGAATTTTCTGTGATATCAGGCAAGATCCTTGCTTGTCAACAGCCAGTAATTCGGCCTCTACATTCAGACTCTTGGGGCTCATGCCAAGGATGATTTTCATCACATCCTCTGAAACATTGGTAGAATGACTGGAGAATACAGGGAATGCTGTAATCAGTAACTTGTCATCTGGCACGGCATTGCGAGTAAGGAGTTATTGTTCGGCTTTTCTATACTCATCGTGGCGTCAGGTTGATTCGTTCCCCGCCAAGGGAATAGGCGATGGCAGAGGAGTATGTCGTCAGTATCGCGGCTCAGGAAGAGCCTGATTCAGGCAGCGCCATAGGTGCATTGGGTGTGATTTGGTACGAGCTAAGTGGGGGAATAGGTCCTTGGGGGGCGTTGCGGCCACTATTCGCTTTAGTACTCTCATTTGTACCGTTCCTGTTTCTAGGTCAGCACTTCAATCGTCAACATAGGAAGGCTTTCGGGTACTTTGTTATCCAACTTCCACTAATTCTGTCTGTCGTCATGTGGCCTGTACTCTGGGTCTGGTCTATTGCTGACGCGTGGTGGATCTCGAGTCGCATTGTCGCTAAAGCTGAGAACGACGGTTAGAATCCATCTGGGAACTCCATCGGACTGAATAGATGACCCGGAGAGCCAGCTAGAGAAAGTTGAGTCCTGGCTAGTCGCTCCCATTCTCGTAATAGAGTCAAAGAGGGTACAAAGGGTAATTGACTCTCATTTAGTATACTGCGGATTAGTGTATCAAAGATATCCATCCTATCTTCATCTAGACTCCCCAGAAGTCTTTCCAGAGGGAATGATTCGATTGTTGGTGCGTCGGGATTGGAATCTATCGGCCAAGGTTCAACTAGATTCTCAGGCAAAGTCTCGCCCTCTCTTTGAGCCGCCTGTGTGAGAGAGTCGAGAATTATACGGATATACTTAGAGAGTACTAGTGATACCTCAATTACTGGCATGTTAAATTGTTTGACAAAACTCACCATGTTCTCTTGTAAGAAGAGTAGTCTGTCTTCAACTGGTTGGTCGGGAGAAGGGACTCTATCTCCTTCCATGATTGTGCGCAGAAGTCAGAGCACAAGAACTCAACTAGTGGTTCTGTCATCGTATCTGATGGGCGAGCCACTATTTCCTCTGACGCCATCTAGCATATCGTCTTCAATCTCAAAGAAGTCATTCAGCCAATCGCCATCCGTATCCCAGTTTGTTGGATCGGTTCCATCTGCTATCTGGTCACCATCGATGTCGATATTCCACCACCCGTACACATACTCGCCTAGTCCGGTGTTGGGAAGGTGATATTGATCGCCAGCAAATCTCTGATATTCATCTGCCCAAGCTCCGTTAACCAGTACAACATCGTTACTTGAGTCAACATCTTCGTAATCCAGATCGTTGTCGTCAATGATTAGAGCGTAGAGCATGTCAGCATTGTTTACTCTGTACATCCTGAAATAATTCGTACTCAATGCAGCGCTACCTGAGCATGTTCCTAAGAGTGACTCTCGTAACTGCCACCATTCCTGTACGATATTGCCTGAGCAATCGAAAAGACCGGCATTTCTCACCAGTGAAGGCGAAGCTAGAGAGGCATTGACAAGACCATAATACTCCTGGAAGTTGTTGTATGGGACATATATGCAACTCCCACTGGAGCAATCCCATGACCCATCATTATCTGCATCCTGCCCTGAATCGGATGAATCAGTTGCATCATGTGTGAACCAAGTCCAACTTAGCTCGGGCCTTGCAATGCTACTTCCGCTAATGTTCACAGGTTTCCAGTTTGTAGCGGTAATCTGCTGCCAGACTACTGCTATTTTGAGATATGAAGACCAGTTATCATTGTCTTCATTCCAGCCTCTGTAGTACTCATAGAAGTCGGGCATCATGTCTCCATCTGTATCGTTGTCTAGTGGATTGGTCCCGTACTTGAAGACCTCTCTGCCATCAGATAGATTGGTGTCTTGGACATAATCGATGACTACTCCGCTCTGCATAATTGGCTTCATCACCATCGAGTCGTCATCAGAGTCGGCATCGAGAGGATGTGTGCCGTTCTCGTATTCCATCAGATTGCTGAAGTAAAGGTCTTGGAAGCCTTGACCGATTTGCTGATCCGTCGGAGCAGGTGTAAACTCTCTACCTTCCCAAACTCCCTGTTCGGCGGGAATATCCTCCCAAACCCTGTCATACCAACCGTCTGCATCAGGGTCGTATTCTGTGTCAAGTGGGTTAATTGGGTTCATCGACCATCGATATTCGTTAATCGGTAGGAATTCACCATATATGGAGTAGCAGAATTCCCAGCCATCGGGCATACCGTCCCTGTCTGAATCACTATCTGTAGGGTCACTTACTCCAGCAATACTGTAATTGAATGTATCAGGGTCAATCTCGTTGATTAGGCCGGCGCGCTCCGCCGAAACTAGGCTCTTTGTTGAGAATTGAACATACAGTTGAGCGAATGCTGCTTCGGGCGAGAGGGATTTCTCTTGGATTTGTGCTGTCACAGCATCGGCACCATAGGAAACCAATCCTGTCCCGTTAGGGATGGTATCTATTGCGGATCTTTTTCCATAGACTCTAGCATCATATTCTGCTAGATTGTCAAATGATTCTGAGTCAGATATGTAGCCATCACCATTACAGTCGAATGAGTCCTCATCGGAATCGACATGGATATCGCTGTCAGTGAGTGGGTTCATCTCCCATTTGTTCTCTTCAAGGTTCCACTCTGTGAACCAGTACTCGTATCCATCACTCATCCCGTCTCGATCAGTATCCTCAGCATTGGGGTCTGATGCTCCCAGCAAAGCGGAAACGACTGGTTTAGGCGCACCGCCATCTTGCCAGTCTTCAAATTGAGAAATTGCTAGTTCGGCCCTTCCTTCTTTGTTGAATAGAATCCTGAATACCCTGTTGACTGCTTCATCCGGGTCAATCTGTTCGGCCTCCTGCCACATCCTAGGAGCATCTGGGGGAGACAATCCTCCATTGGCAGGGTTGTTGAATGTCAGGTTCAACTCTACTAAATCGGTAATGCCGTCTCTATCTGAGTCATAATTCCCATCTCCTGGGACCAATGGATTGAGAGTCCAAACTTCATCGGTAGCATTCCACCTAGTGAAAATCAATTCAATTCCATCGAGTAATCCATCATTATCAGTGTCAGGATTATTCGGATCTGCTGTCCTTCCAGTTTTGTTGAATTGTTCTTCAGTCAGGAAGGAGCCGAAGGATGCTGAGGACTGAGCAGAAAGCCAAGGAGATGCGAGTAACTCACCGCCGACGCTGAGTAAGTAGAACTGTGGAACGGTAATGAGTTCGTCTGTTTCACTGAGATTTGAGTCAATAACATTGTATTCTTCCCAGTTATTCATTCCGTCTCCATCTGGATCACCCGTCCTGTCTCTTTCATCCACAGGATTCAGAGTCCATCCTCCATCGAATAAGCTCCATCTAGCGAAATAGAATTCCCAGCCATCGGGCATTCCGTCTCTGTCGGAGTCTGCCGAGAGAGGATTAGCCGAGCCTACATCTTGAGGCGTAGTTCCATTGACTAAACTACCATAAGCAAGACTGGTTCTATCTCCAAATGAGTCTTCAGCAAAATCCATCCAAGTATCATTCCACAGTAAAGTTGTGAAATTCTCAGGATAAGCCTCACCTGCTGCAGTTTGGTCGCCATAGAGAATACTTGACTTCAGGTGATACTCCAACCAGTTGACCAAGCTCTCTTCCAAGCTTAGGTTCCCGTCTCTATCGATATCGTATCCGTCACCATCTGGGTTGTTTAGGTAATCAGAGCCGTTAAGTGGATTGATTCCAGAATTGTCCCTATTCCACGAGCATGCATATCGGGCCTCCCAGCCATCCGGCAGAGAGTCTCCATCTGAGTCTATATTATTTGGATCAGTAGCAGACCAATTTGCAGCTGCCTCCGCTGTCTCTCCGTGAGTGGGCAATCCTTCTCTCAGAACAGTCTCAAGAAGATTGGACCACATGTATTCGCAGAGATTACTCAGGCCGTCACCATCTGCATCTTCATCTTTGTCAGAGGGGTCGCGTGGATCGAGCGTCCAAAGGTTTCCTCCGTTATACACATCTCCAATCCATCTACGATGTTCCATCTCCCAGCCATCGGGCATGCCGTCGCCATCTGTGTCTGCGTTGGTAGGATCTGTTGGGCCATCAGTCCCTCCTCCTGCTCCTGAACCCAACCAGCCTTCCAAATGCACCTGCTTAGCCAGTTGTCCGGTCTCTTCATCACACAAATATTCGTCATTTAGGTAGTGGCAGTCGAAGTTTGTGGAATCTGCGAACCAGCCCCAGTACTCCTCTCCATCTGTCAGGCCATCGCCGTCGGTATCCATGTTTCTAGGATCACTACCATTGAAACCACCCTCAGTAGAGGAGATGAATCTGTACTCATTTAGATTTGTCCAATCACGGCTCAAAGTGAAGCCATCAGCAGATGTGTAGTAGACTCCATCTGCGTCTGCGTCGCGATCCCTGTCATAGGGGTCTGTCGGGTCCAACCCATAGATGAATTCCCAACCATCCGGCATGCCATCTAAATCGGAGTCCACTGAAGTCGGATCGATTGGCATGATGTTCATGTATCTGCCCGGAGAAATCCCCGTGAATACCCAGATATTGGAGCCTTGCTTGAGAGTTGTTAGCGAGGTTACTAGCCCTGGAATTCTAGTCTGGTTTAGGCCCAACCCCAGAATCCCGGCATGGCCACCTTCCAAGCACCAAGTGCCATCTCTAGATCCAAGATAGATCATGCCATCCATAGGGAGGATGGAATGAATGTCGTTAGCACCGTTCTGCCATCGTTCAATATTGTACATACGCTCAGTGTCGAAAGCGGTCCTAGGCATCTGAATCAAGAGTTGTAGGTCGAGAAGATGAAGTCCGCCTGCAGTCCCTACCCAAACTCCTGTAACTTCTTCGACTTCTCCTGTGGCATCCAAAGGCCCTGCCTTGACCAAAGCATTGACGATTGCAGACTTGGAAATATTTAGCAAGTCGGCCCTTTGCACAAATTCTTCAGCATTCTCGCGGTCAAAGACCCACCAGGGATTGCCAATTGAAGTTGAGCCATCAGTGGTATTCCATGCAATTAGGCCAGCGTCTGTGCCTACGAGGAGAAGGGGGCCTCGACCGAACATAGGTACATGGACGGCATCTCTAGTCTGGGCGCCTGCGTCAGAAAGAATTTCGCTCATTGCTTCATTTAGAATGGCCGTGGATAGTTCGACTCCATTATCGATCGAGCTGAGAGTCATTGTCCATGCAGAGGAGTTTCCGAAAACCATGAGGTCAAGATCTCCGCTTCCAGTATCGAGTTCCGAGATATGTTCAATTGGCCCCAAGTTGGATTCTGTAAGTGTGCCCATATCAGGTAGGCCATTTTCGAGTATGACATGGTGTAGGCCGATGTTACTGCCGATTATGAGGTAGTCTAAATCGCCTGATGTCCATCTGAACATTGTGTTCATCTCTATTCCAGAAGGAAGTGGATGTAGGGATGCAGTTCCTCCAAATGGATCAAGTGCAGTGATCCCGTACTTGGAGCCGACCAATAGGCGGTCTCTAGATTGATCTGAGACTACTGTGTGCACGGCCCCATCGACCAAACCGGGGGAAGTGGATTGGTCAAATGATATCGGAGACTCTTGTTGAGATGTAATCTGAGTGCCTCGCAAACCGGGAGTCACCCAAGCCCCATCATCGTGATGAATCATGTACTCTTCATAATTGCTGAATGCCTCTCCCCAATGGACTGTTGCAGTAGAGATATCTGGAATGATGAATCCATCACGGTCTAAATCCCAGCCATCCATGTCGGTATCTTCTATAGCATCGCTTGAGTTCCTCGGATCCAGTCCGTAGTGAACTTCCCAGCCATCAGGAATTCCATCACCAGGCACTGCAAGGCCAACTGCGAGAACTTCCGACCAAGTGTAATAATCGGAATCCGGCTCGGTTGGATCACTTCCCAGCCAGCCATCATCCCCTGTTGCTCGCTCTACTTCTGACTGGCAGGAGTCTCTCGAAAGGCCGGGTATCTCACCAGCACACCACAGGCCGTCTCTCTCAGTAATCCAATCATCAGGAGTTCCATACAGATATTCTTCCGAATTGGTATATCTCTCTCCGAAGTCGATAAATCCATCTCTGTTGACATCAAAGCCATCTCCACAACCAAAGGTGAAATCTTCACAGGCGTCGATGTCCTCAATAGAATCTGAAGGATCGAGTGGATCAAACCAGAGGCATTGCCAAGCGTTAGTTGCATTCTGATACCCAAGGCCTCCTTCAGTGCACATGTGTATTTCATAACCATCTGGTAATCCATCTCCATCAGTGTCTGCAACACGCGGATCAAGGTATTCTCTGAGTCCTGAGTCAGTGAACTGGGGAGGTTTACCAGTAAGTGATAGACGATCAAAGCAGGTGTCTAGAGTGTAAGGCCAGCAGAATTCCAATAGGGCGCTCGCACCATCTCTGTCATGGTCAGACATATTGTCTGTCGAGTTCATTGGATCGAGGCCACTGATGGAGATGATTCCGGTGCTACTCTCAATTAGTCTAACATCTCCAAAGATTGACTCATGCAAGTCCGGAATCTTGTCCCCATCTTCGTCTGTAACTGGAGGTCCGCCTCGATCTGCAGTAATTGGGTCGGTGGAGGAAACTGACGCCTGTGGCCGGGTCTGAGAGACGAATGCCATACTGCCAAGGATAAGTAGTGTGATGAGCAGGGCTGTCTGCTTGCGGCGCATGGTTTCACCTGACTGGTGTACTGAGCGTCGTTGGATGACTTATCATGATGATGGAGCGTCGTTCGGACACGCGCATGTGCGCGTGCGCCGACGGCGTAGCCGTCGTAAGACGAAAACTGGGCCCTATGTGCCGTTCTCATGGATTGGTTCAAGGAGGTCCTGTGCCGCCTAACTCGTATGGGAATGGAAATCACCCATCTTGGCTCTGGAAGTGCCGGAAATTCTACCCTGCTTAGGTCGGAAGAGACTTGTGTCTTGATTGATTGTGGATTCTCGCTAAAGCAGATGGAGGCGAGGCTCGGACTGGCTGGTGTAGAACCGTCTTCAATTGATGCCATATTAGTCACTCATCACCACTCCGACCACTCCAAAACTGCCCTACGCGCTTCAAAAAACTGGGACTCTGTTTTACATTCCAATCTTGAAACTGCAACTAGGATGGGATGGGAGCCGATGGCAGAATGCAGAACTTTCGAGTCCTTAGAGAGAATAGTAGTTAGTGAAGAGATTAGTCTAATGCCTATACCAGTGCCTCACGATGATGCCGATAATGTGGCTGTAATTGCTAGCAACGGTGACGGTCGAAGAGCCGCAATAGTGACTGACCTAGGCGAGTTGACTGTCGATTTGATGCGTCATCTTTCTGGGTGTAGTCACATATCAATAGAGGCTAACTATGATCATTCAAGACTGATGAGTGGGCCCTATCCTGAATCACTCAAACGGCGCATATCAGGAAGAGGGGGTCACTTGTCTAATACGCAGACAGGAGATGCACTGGCTGAGATTGTTAGCAATAGATTGGAGAGTCTTGTGTTATGTCACCTCTCTGAAAGAAACAACGCTCCTCATCTAGCTGAAAGTGAGGTCCTTATGGCGATGGAAGACAAATTCGTCGGCAGTATAGGGATATCCCGACAAAGTGGACCGGAGTTTAGCCATTGGCTAGGCCAGTCCGAGCCAGAGAGGATTATTGGCTAATTGCCCATTACAGCCCTGTGTACCGAGTTTTGAACTTCTCTCATCCGGTCTACAGCTCCCAATTCTCTGAATACCGATAAGGAACGCTGTAGGTAGTCCATCTTCTGGGATCTGTCACTCTCGACCTCGCCAAGACGGGCGAGGATTTCTCCTTGGAGCATCCTGAAGTCATTGGCCTCAGCAAGAACTAGGGCATCGATGTACTGCTCTGATGCCTCTTCTTTGCGGTCTGCGTCATTCAGAACCTGTCCTAGAAGCATCGAGACCTCGACTGCGCTGTGTGGATCAGTCTGATCTGAGAGAATTTCCAAAGCTTTGGAGTAGTATTGCATAGCCAACTCATTCTCCTTGACGCGAGCATAATATCTTCCTAGAACTGCCATAGCGCGAGCATGGGAGATGTCAGAGTCTCCTTCCTCTGTTTCTTCGAATGCCCTGAGAGCATGTTCTCTGGCCCGGTCCAATTCACCCATCTCGAGATATGCTGCGGCCATTCTAATTCTAGCCTGACAAAGTTCTGGATGGTGTTCCGATTCCAATAGTTTCTCTACATTCGAATAGACTTCTAGTGCGTGCCTAGTATCCCTTCTGCGTCTGAAGATATACCCCATGTTATTGTAAGAACGAGCGGCACCGACTGAGTCTCTGAGTTTTACCTGTATTTCGAGTGCTTTTCTGTGCATCTCCAAAGCATCATCCATTGCGCCTCGCTTAACTGCGATATCGGCTCTTGCAGAAAGCAGGCGAGAGAGTTCCTCTGCCATTCCATTCTTTCGAGCGATTGGGATGGCAGCATCATACTCGCTCTCGGCTTCATCCCATCTGCCTTGTATGGAGAGGATATCTCCTCTAAGCTCATGGATGATGCACCAGCTTCTAGAGTCGAAACCTTCTCTTTCCAAGGACCTCAAAATACCAAGCAGTTCTGTATGTCCAGACTTGACTAGGTTGTGGCCTTCAGAGGAGAGTACTTCGGCGAGATCTTCTATTCCTCCTGACTCGTTGAGATGATGTATGTACTCTATCCTATCAGCTGCGGTTTCCAAGCGGGTTCTGTACCACTCCTTGGCATTATTGTGCAATTCCTTTCTTAGGGAGTCATCCATCGAGCGAGTAAGGAACTCCCTAACTAAATCGTGAACATCGTAATGCTGACTGTCGGCTTGTCTAGCAAGGCCTTTCTCGACTAGGCTGTCTAGAAGTTCGGTGTCGGTATTTAGGTCACTAATGGACTCTAGTGGCATAGGCTCTCTGAAGACTGCAATAGCACCCAGTAATCTCTTCTCAGGACCAGACAATCTGCTGAAAATCTCCTGCTCAACGAATGCTTCTAGAGTGGCATGGAATGTCTCTCCAACGCTCCCTCTGTTAATGAGTTCGAGTACTAGAGGGTGGCCCCTAGATAGTGTGTAGATGTGCAAGAACTGGGTTGTGTCAATGTTTGGCATTGCTGTGAGAATTTGCCTACTAGAATCCTGATCTAGCCCTTCCAGAGGCATTACAAGAGTGACGATTCGTCCTGAAGAGTCTGATTCGGGCACGACCATTCTGAAAGAACGCGAGAATAGTACAAGCCCTACATCATTTAGTTCAGGGATTTTCAGGGTCATTGATCTGAGTGCGGAAATAAGAGTCTCGTCTCCAATCTTGTGTAAATCATCAACCACAATAAGTGCGGGCGTATCTTGCAGACCTTCCATGATTAAGTCTACAGCCAAGTTTGCTTGAGGCACTGGGGTGCCAGCAAGGTAGTCCGATAGATCATTATGGCCTAATGCAGACAACCATTCAGATGTAGCTTCAAAGAATGCTCTTGACCCCTCCCAGTCTTGGCATCTATGATAGAGAAGATTTCTTCGGTGAGTAAAATGCTCGAGAAGTTTTCCTGCAAGTGAGGTCTTTCCTATACCTGCAATCCCAGGAACTAGAATAGAGCTTGAGTGGTCCTCCAAGAGTGCGACCATGCTATCCAACTCATCCTCTCTTCCGAAGAATCTCCTTGTCCTAGGCAAGTCGTTCAGAGATGAGACTAGTTGCTTCTCGATGTGCTTTGATAAATCTCTTTCAATCAGCTCTGGAGATAGTTTTGACAGGTCAACTGTACCTGTCTCATCCAGATAGCGTAGGAAATCAACATGCCTGAGTGGTAAATCGGTAGAGTCGAGAGCCTGTCCTAGTTCCATAGACTCTGAGCGCCCATCTGGATGGACCAGCCTAATGGTCTGAGCACTAACCTTAGCCCAGATGTCATCGGCAATACTGGCTCCGTCTTCAGTAAGGAAGTACGCCTTACGCTTTCGCGAGACACCAGAAACATGGGCTTGCCTTTCGATTAGATGTCCTTGTTCTCTCATTCCTGCTATTGCACGGGGCACATTTGAGCGTGCGATGGCAACTGCGTTGGCTATTCCCATCTGAGATAAAGCGAAA
>CEOQ01183765.1_pt1 | contig 13879 bp, 7 predicted proteins | sample 361351 | NCBI WGS metagenome assembly CEOQ01 (sample SAMEA2619907, study PRJEB7988) | marine metagenome | biome: marine biome (ENVO:00000447); feature: deep chlorophyll maximum layer (ENVO:xxxxxxxx); material: "saline water (ENVO:00002010), including plankton (ENVO:xxxxxxxx)" | depth 60 m | reverse complement strand
CATCAGGCCAGCCCGCGTCGAATTCGTCACGGCAGGCGTCCAGGGCCTCCTCGAGGAGGTCGAGCAGGTTCGCACGACGGACCTCGAGACGGGCCGACGCAGCCAACCGCGAGGTCAGCAGGTGTTCGAGTCTGGCGAAATCACCTCCGGGTCGACGCCCCTGTCGCTGATCTTCGAGGGCGGCGAGTCCGTCGACCAGGAACAGTTCCGGGTCCTCGAAGTCGCCCGAGAGTTGCTGGACCCAATCGTCGCGGATGTCCGTGTCGATGTTGGCATGGGTTTGGACGAAGAACACGCGGCAGCCCGTATTGGATGCTGACAGCACGTCCGCGACCCGCGACGAACGGTATTTTTGCTGTGTGGTGGTGTGTAGCAACACGTCGCAGAGGGGGAGGATCTTGTCGAGTCGCTCCATTTGTCCTGCATCCCGGTCGACTTCACCGGTGTCCGGATCCGGGCAGTCGACGAGGATCACGTCCCTGAGCACCGGCGAATCAACTCGGACGACCTCGATGGAATCCAGGGGGAGCCCGAGTGGTTCGAGGTCGAGGTCAGGAGTCGTGACGAGGATGGGCTTGCGGGTGGTCGGTCGTTCACGCCCGCTCTCGGTGACGTCCTGTCCGACCAGGGCGTTGACCAGGGTGCTCTTGCCGGTGCCGCTGCCGCCAAAAACAGCGACGACAAGCGGGGCTTCGATTCGCAGCCTGAGTGAATCGACCCGGTCCAGCAGCCTGCGGACCAGGGCCTGGGCCTGGCGAGCCGGCTGCCAGGGAACCGTGTGCTGTGTCCATTCGCCGAGTCGTTCGACGAGTTCGTCGATCCGGGCCAGGTCCTGCAGTCGTGCGAGTTCGCCGTTACTCATGGTGATTCGGTTGTCTTGGGGTGAGATGGCGGCGGGGCCAACTGGTCCAGCATCGCAGCCAGGGAGGTCACGGTCGACTCGACCCCCAAAAAAGCGTTCGACGTGGGGGTCTCGGCGGCGCGTTCCAGGTCGTTGATCAGGTCGCCCAGAACGAGTTCTTCCAGTTGCGATGCCAGCCAGCCGGCCCTCCGGACAGCAAATTTCTGCTGCAGGCTGTGCAGCCACACCTGCAACCGGCTGACACCCTGGGCAATAGGTTGGCTGACGGCTGATTCTCCGAGGGTGGCGACCACCGTGCCCCCGGCCACATCGCCGGCCATGTGCAGGGCGGTGTGCATGGCCGCCGGGGCAACCGCATCGGCGACCGGTCCGAATCCGACACAGAACAATGCGACACTGGTGACCGGGCGGGCGGCTGCCGCGGCCTTGTCAATTCGCTTGAGCATCCGGAAACTCCGGGGGCTCTCGGCACGAAATTCCTCGAGTGCCAGTCCGACCGTCTGGTGCAACTCGTCGTGGAGATCGCAACCCTCATGGCGCGAGGCCAGGTGCTTCAGCACCTCTTCCCGGTGGTGTCCGTCCAGCAGTGGAGTGATCCGCGCGGACATCAGTTCACCACCGGCATCGCGGCAAAATGCGAGGCGTTGATAGACCTGTTCGACGGTGGCCACGATCGTTTCCCACTCGTCGTGACGAAATCCTCCCAGGGCATCGTCGGTCACCGGCTGACGGGATTCGATGATTCGTCGGATCGGCCAGGCCAGGCCACGACCGATGGTGTTGTACATCGTGTGAATCGCCGCGGTCCAACCGCTGCGGTGGCCGTTCCACCAGTCCCGTACCGCGTCGATCAGGGGGCCGGCCGGGATCGTCCGCCAGGCGTCGTTGGTGACCAGGTTCTGGGCCGAGAGCAGTTCGGCCGCCGACTGGAACTCGGAACTGCGTGCCCGGACGGAATCCAGCCAGGCCGGCACACCGGTCCGCTCCGAGACCAGTTGTCCCAGGGATCCTCGTAAGGAACGGAACTTGATCGACTCGAATCTCAGGCTCGAGAGATCGTGTTGCAGGTCACGGGCTTTCCCGGTGGTGTCCTCCTGGAGGTCGATGAATTCGAGTTTTCCCGATTCGGCGGCCGTGCGGTCATTGGGCGCCAGGTACACCAGCTCCGGCGCGGTACCCGTTTCGTCGGTGAATGTCTGGAGCCAAATTGGCCAGTAATTCTCGTCGTCGGGCAATTGGCACTGGTTGAACACGACCACGGTCGCAAGATCCTCGCCGCTGGCCCGGCGAAAGAACTGCTTGACGGCCGCGTCGTTGTATTTCTGTTGCGTCAGTACTGCGACCAGGACATCAGCCGAACGCCTCAGCCGCTCGGCTCGTTCCCAGTTGACCTCCGCGTCGCTGTCGATGTCAGGAGAATCGAGTACCAGCAGGTTGGCGGGCAGTGACGAACACGTCCGCCAAAACAGCAGGTGGTCCGGGGTGTCCTCGAGCGTCTGTTCGGGGTGCGACCAGGGGACAAGTGAGAACCCGTCGAACATTGTCTCGAGTCGGCACGTGTCGAAACCTTCCGGAACCAGGCACATTGGGTGACGGGTCCCCGAGGCCAGGGGGCTGGTCGCACTGACGGTTTCACCAGCAACGTGGTTGAAGACCACGCTCTTGCCGGTGTTGGTGCCTCCCACCACGGCGATGATCAATGGCGTGTTGGGGTCGAGTTGAGGCAGCAGCTTGTGGATCAGCAATTGGAACCACTCCTCCTGGTCGGGCCGGGGCAACTCGAGTTGCTCGAGCTTGCCGTTCAACGCCCCGAGATGGTCTCGCAGTTGTTCCAGCGAGTCGGCGCAGTGTGCCAGCGGGACAGACATTCAGAGACGCCACAGCGGGACGGGGGGGTGGGTGTGCAGTGGTGCAGTGGTGCCAGTGATTGTAGCACAGTGCGTGGTGGCTCAAGGAGCGGCCCTTGCTCGCCCTGCTTGGGATCCTCTACATTGATCGCCGATGCGGGCGATTAGCTCAGTTGGCTAGAGCGCCACGTTTACACCGTGGATGTCGGGGGTTCGAGTCCCTCATCGCCCACTTGCCCGCTTGGCGTCGGTTCACAAAGCGATGCAAACTCCGGCAGACGGAGGGCCCGGCCAGGTTGTCCCGGGAGCGCCGTGTTACAGGGACAACGGCCAGGCCGCCAGGCAGAAAAGGCCGCCGGCCAGGAGACTGATCGAGAGGCTGGTTCGATCCGTCAAGGCGAACACAACGGGGTCTTCGTTGAGCAGGCCTCGCGTTGCGACAAGCCACACGCGACTGATCCAGAACAATGCCAGAGGACAGACCAGCCACAAGGCCCACGGATTGGTGTACTGTGTCTGGATGTGCGGGTCGGCTGCGTAGAGTGAGAAGACAAGCACGGCGATGTAGCCGCTTGTGGGGCCAAGATTGCGGATCAGGTCCAGGTCGCTCACGACGTAACCACGGCCGCGCGCGCGGAAACGCCCCTCGTTTTTGAGACGAATCAGTTCGGCATGCCGTTTGGCAAAGGCTAGAGAGGTAAACAGGAAGACTGCCAAGGTCAGCAGCCAGTCGGAGACCACCACGTCGACGGCGATGCCACCGGCGAAAATTCGTAACGTGTACAGCCCGGCAAGCAAGATCACATCGGCAATGGCTGCCTTCTTGAGTTGAGTGGCGTAAATCAGTGACAGAACCAGGTACAAGACAAGAATGCCTGCGAATGCGGGGCGCAGCATCAACACCGCGAGGCCGAGCCCGCAAGACAGCAGTCCAACGAACAGGGCCGGGCCCAATGCCAGCGGTAGTGTTCCCGCCGAAAATGGTCGATGGCGTTTGGTTGGGTGGCAACGATCTGCGGAAATGTCCAGGAGGTCATTCAGGACGTAGACGCCCGAAGCGCAAACACTCATTGCTACGAAAGCCATCAGGACATCCGGGATCCGTGACAGCAGCGTGAGATCGTGTGCGACAAGCAGCGGCACAAATAGCAGGCTGTTTTTCAACCACTGCCACGGTCGCAGGGTCTTCACGATTGCCCGAACGGTGTTTCGTGATGGGCCCGTCAGATGGACCTCCACGTTTTCTAATCGTCTGACTCGGCTGGCCAGCGAGGGCGTTGGTGAAACGACATAAGCCACATCGGCCGCTTGCCAGATCGGCAGATCGCTCGTCGAGTCTCCGGCATAGCTGAAAGACCCGTGGCCGTGCTCGTTGCAGTATTCACGAATCGCCGCGAGTTTCTGCTGGCCCTTGAGGTTTGTCTTGCCGTCACTGGCCAGCACCGCGTCAAACAGGTGTGATTCCATCGCAATGGGATCGGCCCAGATCCGATCCGAGGCGGTCGCCAGAATCACCGGGCAGCCTGCGGCCCGGTGTTCTTCGATCAAGGTCACGACGTCGTCATTCAGAGGAAGACGGTGGAGGTCCGGTGTCACGGATTCCGCGATGGTTCGCTTCCAGGCCGCCGGTCCCCGTGTCAACTGGCTGACCAGTTTCAGGAGTAGACACGGTTTCTGTTGGGCGGTGAGTAGGAGGCTCTCGGCAAACACGTCGGTCGAGACGAATGTTCCGTCGAGATCCACGAAGAGAGCATCAGTGGTGATCGGTCTGACGTCGGGAGAATCCGAAGCCGTGGAAGCCACAGCTCCAGGGATTGCGTCGACGTGTGATGACATCGGGAGAGTTCCGAATGAAAAAACAGCCCTTGTCCGGTTGGTGGGAGCCGGATTCTGAGCGGTTCAGCTGGTTCTTGTGCCCAACTATACTTGCCGAGACCACGGAAGTTAAACAGCACTCGGCTGGGACTTCTCTTTCCACACATGAAGCACATTGTGCTCGCCGGGAAACTGTTCACAGCACATGATCGACTTCAATCGGATGTCTCGCTCACTGAACCGTTGGTCGGGTTCCAGGACCGGAGTCCTGGGCCTGGCTGTCGTGGTCGTGCTGATGGCCTGGCCGGGCTTGTTTTCGGGTTTTCAACTCGACGATTACGAACAGAACCTGATTCTGCGGGGGGATGGCGAGTTTGCAGAGGTCGGGCAGCCGTCGTGGTGGAACCTGTTTTGTTTTGCCGAAGGAAGTGCAAAGGAGAACCGGGCACGGATCGATCGAGGACTGTTGCCGTGGTGGAGCAGCGAGAGGCTGCGATTCAACTTTCTCCGGCCGGTCTCGGCGGCCACGCACTGGCTGGATCATCAATTGTGGACAGGTTCTCCCTGGGCTATGCATGTTCACAGCCTGTTGTGGTATCTGTTGGTGGTGTTCCTGTGTCACCGCCTGTACCGTCGCTTCACCGCGGCGCCCTGGGTTGCCGCGCTCGCGACCGTGATGTTTGCGGTGGATGACATCCACGCGATCACGGTGACCTGGATTGCGAATCGCAATCATCTGATCGCGTGTGTTCTTGTGCTGGCAGCATTCGCATGCCATGTGTGCTGGCGGCTCCGCGGACGAGCATCTTTTGGCTGGACGTCCTGCGTCCTTTTTCTGGTGGCCCTGTTGGCGGGCGAAGCTGCGGTCGCGTTTGGCGCGTTTGTGGTCGCCTGGGCGGTCGCAATCGAGACCGATCGGAGCTGGCGTCGTCGCCTGCTGGGGATTGTGCCGTCCTTGATGACGGGCTTCGCCTGGTTGATGGCCTATCGGGCCTGGGGGTTTGGTTCCAGAGGGTCAGGAGGCTACGTTGATCCTGCCGGTGAACCCCTCAGTTTTCTTATCGCCTGCCTCGAACGGATTCCCGCGTTCCTGGCGTCTCTGTCCGGAGCGTCTTCCTCTGACCTGGCTTACACGTTCTTCGATGGCCCGGGGCGACAGATCCTGTTTTACCATAACGTGCTGGCCACATTCCTGGCTGCTGTCGTTGTGGTTCCGTTCCTGCGGCAGGACCGGGTCACCCGGTTCTGGTCGATCAGCCTCATCCTTTCGCTGCTCCCGTTGTCGGCCGCATTTCCTTTTGATCGCGTTCTGTTACTGGCAAGCGTGTCGAGTCACGGTCTGATTGCCCGCATCCTCGAACTCCTGTTGACCCGTCGAGTTGACGTTGCTGCGACAAACCCTGGCACCAATGCCGCGCGGGAGCATGGATCGGGGAGTACGATCGGACAAGGTACACTGTGGATGTCGTCGACGGAATTCGCCAACGATCCCGGACAAATTCGTGCGCCGTTATCGGTCATCTGGCGACGTGTTGCGTATCTGGTTGTCGGATTCTGGTTATTTGTGCACCTGCCTTTCTCGATCTGCGCGATGCCAGTGCGAAGTGGGATGTTTGTAGAATACGGTCGTCGGATACGAGCAGGTGCTCAAAGCGAGTGCCTGGAGGCATCGAAAAACCCCGGCGGGAACGTGATTCTCATCAATCCTCCGGACACATTTTTCCTGTGGCACTTCGCCGCGATTCGGAATCACTCGGGACAGATCGTTCCACGGAGGACCTGGAGCCTTGGCACCGGCCTGGTGGGCCTTGAGTTGCGACGGATTGACGATGTCACATTGGACGTCACGGTGATCGGGCATCTCTTGAATCATCCAACGGCGAGATTGTTCCGACACATGCGAGAGCCGTTGTACACCGGTTGGACGCGGGAACTGTCCGGGATCACATACGAGGTCACGGAAGCATCAGCCGAGGGACAACCCGTGCGTTTCCGCATTCGGTGCGATCATTCGCTGGATGCCAGTCGGTATCTCTGGCTCCGGTGGAGTGACGGGAGGTTTGTTCCGTGTGTATTGCCCGAGGTTGGCGAGTCACTTTCGATCGATCCGGTAATCGAAAATGCTTGGTATACAAGCGAGTTGGCGTTTGACACACTCGGCCTCGGTTCGAAAAACGCGGGCCATCGTGGTCCATCTCGACCCACCAGTGGTGGTAATGGTTCCGAACAACGCGACTGAGCCGGTAGTGGACGGGGGTCTGCATCCTGGGGAGTGCGATCATCGCGATTTCTGGAGAATCATCTGCCGGTCTGCAATTGATGTGAGTTCCCCTTCGCTTGGATTTTTCCGTTTCCCATGGGTCCAGGACAGTGACGAACAATTCATTACGAGGCATGCTCGTTGTGCTGACGGTGGGTGTGGTGAGCTTGTGGAACATCGGGAGAACACCGGTGGCTGTTTGGGCCGGTGGCGAGGGCAAGAGACCCGGCGGTACGTTGGTCGTTGTTGGTGGTGGTGGGATCCCGGCCCCTGTCGCCAGCCATTTCGTTGGACTTGCTGGTGGCAAGTCGGCACGGATCATGGTGTTGCCCCAGGCTTCCAGTCGCCGGGACAGGGGAGTGTCTTCTGTCAAAATGTTCAAGGCACTCGGTGCGCAGGCACAGGTGGTGTCCCTGGAGGATTCCCGGCGAGCAAAGGGACAGATCGAGGCCGCGACGGCCATCTGGTTTCCCGGCGGAAGCCAGGCTGCATTGCACGAGGCACTCGACAAGGCAGGCCTGGTCGAGGTGATTCAACAGCGTCATGCCGCGGGGCTCGTGATTGGTGGAACCAGTGCGGGTGCGGCGGTGATGTCGTCTGTCATGATTCCGCGCAGCCCCGAATCACCCGGCCTGGTCGCCGGCAACACTCCAGCGATTCCCGGCCTGGGACTGGTTCCGGAACTGATCATCGACCAGCACTTCGTCCGACGGAAACGGATGAATCGCCTGGTCGGTGTTGTGATCGATCACCCGGGCCTCATTGGCGTGGGGATCGGTGAGTCCACGGCCATAATCGTCAGTGGACGACGGTTCCGAGTCATGGGCAAGAACAGCGTGGTCGTGATTGACTCGCGTGGGGCCAAGAGTGGTGGGGCCGATCGGGGCGAGCGGCAATCGGTCCGGGGGTTGCAACTGCATGTGTTCAGGGATGGCCAGGAATTCCGGTTCCCCAAAAAAAGATGATTCGTGCGTCTCTCGATGGAAGCCCCCGTTGCGTGTTGATGGTGAGTGGTGTGGAGTTTTGAGGATCAATGAACACGCACAACGAATCGTCCGATTCCGCCCTGGTGCCGTTTGCATTGAGACCGGCGTCAACCGACTGGGAAGCGTTTGCGTTGGATGGATCGGGAACTTGCCATGGATGGGCCTGGTTCCGGCCACCGGCGGCACCCCAGGGAGTGGTGTGCCGGTTGGCTGATGGCGCGGTGGCGACGTTGCGAGGGCTGGCGATGGTGACCGGGATTGATCCCGCGATGGTCTCGATGTGGGTTGTTTTTGGGACACCGTGTGCGGGTCCCTCGGCTGTTGGGATGCTGGATCAGCCGCTGGTGATTCCGCACGGTGCGGTCGATTCCAACATCACGATCCACGTGGGAGCCGGCACCGCCGTGCCCGTCGGCATGGTTCCGATGGCGATGAATCAGCCGCCGATGACCACGGGCGTGGGAGGGATGGTTGACGAAGGCGTCTACACGGCCATTGCAGCACACTGGGCGGCCATCCAGGCCGCCACCGTCAAGCTGGAGATGCTGCGAAAACAGATTGACGACCTGATGATGCAACTCAGCAGCCTCAATCGTGACCTCACCTACGACGAGGTGGGGCATTCGACCCGGCAGGACAGGGACGCGTGGGATGACGCCAGGCGTTGGATGCGGAATGCATCGACCCAGTTGTCACGGTGCCAGAAGGCCTGCGATGTCGGTGACACCCAGTCGGTGGGCAAGAGAGAGTGGCTCCAGAACATCCACGACAACTTCATCGTGACACGTCAGCCGATCGACAACATCCAGGGCGTCGCGAGCGAGTTCGAGTACTTCCGCAAGCTGCTGATCAACCTGGAGAGCCAGGTCAGTGGGACCCTGTCCGGTGCCAGCACTGACGGCTTGAATCGTGGACGACGGGTGTTGGCGGAAATTGCCACCAAGGTTCGCCGCGCCAAGTCGAGGTGATCGCGGCCTGCTCGGATCAAGGATCGATCCATGCGGGCAAGAAGATGTACAACTCGTCGATGATTGCCGTCTGATCGTCAATCGCGTCCTGGCCGTTGCCAGCTGCGATCGTGTCGTCTCCGGCCTGGCCCCTCAGCGTGTCGTCCCCGTCTCCTCCCAGCGCCACGTCTGGATCGGCACCGCCCAGCAGCCGGTCATTGCCGTTTCCACCGGTCATCGAGTCGGAACCCGACGCACCGATCAGCAGGTCGTTGCCCAGTAGTCCGGCGAGTTGGTCGTCGTCCTGGCCACCGTCGATGCGGTCGTCGCCATCGCCTCCGGAGAGCGAGTCGTCGCCCTGTCGGCCCAGCAGTGTGTCGTCGTCTGCGCCACCGTAGATCAGATCGTTGCCGGTGCCACCGACGAGCGTGTCCGTGCCGCTGGCACCCAGCAGGCTGTCCCCTCCGCCTCCGCCGGAAATCCAGTCGGCACCGCTGCCGCCCTCGAGTTGATCCTCGCCCTGTCGGCCGTACAGGTGATCGCTCATCGAACCGCCCAACAGGGTGTCGTTGCCGGCCCCGCCGATTAGCGTGACCGGTCCCGGAAATGTCGAGGCGTCAATCGAGTCGTTGCCACCGCCGGCCTTGATCCAGGCGGTGTCGATGTCAACAAGCGTGTCGAGGCCGATCCCCTGCATTTGCCCGTTGACCAGCACGACGTTGCCGTTGATCAGTTCGTCGAGACGATCGGTGCCGGTGCCCCCATCGAGTTGATCATTGCCCAGGTCGCCGCGGAGCCGGTCGTCTCCGGCTTCTCCTGCGAGTTGGTCGTTGCCGGTTCCGCCATCGAGCCGATCGTTGCCATTTCCGGCGGTGAGGCTGTCGTTTCCGGCCTGTCCGCGGAGCTTGTCGATTCCCGCACCGCTGGTGATCACATCGTCGCCGCTGCCGCCGAGGATCTTGTCGTTGCCGCCTCCCGATTGCAGTGTGTCGTCTCCGCCGGCTCCATTGATTGTCACGGGCCAGTCGACCGCCGAGGTGTCGATCGTGTTGGACGATACGCCTCCGATCAACTGCGCGGATTCGATGTTGGCGAGTTGGTCGGTGCCCAGTCCGGCGAGCGAGTTGCTTTCGAGCGTGAAGTCGGAGTCGGCCCACTCGAAGACGCGATCGTGTCCGGCGCCACCGTCGAGCGTGTCGAAGCCGGGACCGCCCTGGAGCACATCGGCACTGCTTCCCTGGCCTCGCAGGATGTCGTTGCCCAGTGACCCGTCCATCGTGTCGGCACCGCTTCCACCACCGAGCGTGTCGTCACCATCACCGCCGCTGATCGAGTCGTCACCAGCGTTTCCGTTGAGCACGTCGTGGCCCCATCCGGCCTGCAGCGTGTCGGGACCGGCACCGCCGGCGAGCATCACGTTGCCGGTGAATGCGGTCGTGTTGATCAGGTTGGCGCTGTTTCCACCGGTCAGCCGGGCGTATTCCAGATCGTTGCCCAACTGGTCATCGCCCAGACCGCTGAGCGAGGAATCGGACAATGTGAAGTCGGTGTCGGCTGATTCAAAGAGCAGGTCCAGGCCGATGCCTCCGGAGATCCAGTCGTCCCCGTCGGCTCCCGTGATCGAGTCGTTGCCCGCGTCGCCGAAGATCGTGTCGTCACCTGCGAATCCGAGCAGGGTGTCCTGGCCATCTTCACCCTCGATGAGGTCGTTGCCGTCGCCACCCTCGATCCAGTCGTTGCCGGTGTGGCCGAACAGCCGGTCGCTGCCCCCGTCGCCGTAGATCGAGTCGTGTCCGCTTCCGCCCTCAATCGTGTCGACTCCCGAGTCGTCGACCAGGCAGATGCCGACGTTGGCAGGGTCGCAGAAGACCCCGCCGTACAGCGTGTCGTTGCCCGCCTCGCCGATCAACGAGTCGTCGTCGAGTCCACCGTAGGCGATGTCGTTTCCGGATCCGCCCGCGAGGCCATCGTTGCCCGCCTCGCCGATCATCGAGTCGTCGCCGGCTTCTCCGTAGATCACGTCGTCGCCGTTTCCACCGTGGATCTGGTCGCCGCCATCACCACCGTAGATCAGGTCGTCCCCCGAACCGCCATCGGTTCGGTCGCCGTAGATCAGGTCGTCACCGTCATCGCCGTCGATCACGTCGATGCCACTGCCGCCGATGATCGTGTCATCGAAGCCGCTGCCGGCAATCGTGTCGCTGCCACTGCCGGTGTCGACAACCAGGCTGTCCGGTCCACCGGCGAGTGAAGGGAAGCTCAACTCGTTGACGGCGGACAGGTCGATTTGGTCGTTGCCGTCCCCGGTTTCGATCGACATCGAGATCACATCGGCGGCTGCGACGGTTGGTCCCCAGCCCACTGCCACGACTGAGCCACCCTGGTTCTGGATGGTGAGTGTCGTGGAAGCGTCGTCGGTGGTGAATTCCAGGTGACCGATGCCGGGATCGAAATCCCAGAAGAGGGTCAAAAGCGTGCGGTCTTCCAGTGATTCCACGACAGGGACCGGGTTCAGGCGACGTCGGTTTCGACGTGCACGGCGACAGAGGGTCAGCCAGGTGGGCAGCCGCATGGGAGAGTCTCCGAGGCCCGAACGGGAAAGCAGGGGGGCGCGCGGATGATCTGTGAATCGCCGGGATCGTGCAAGACGAGTCCGGTGTCGATTGCGAGTGAACCGGGGGCCAATTTCAGATCATGAAATCGGCTTCGCGGCCCAGCACCTTGTCGATCAGTTGCTGGGGCAGTTCGACGGCCGTCTGGGTGTCGGTGTCCAGGTCGGTGGGGTTGATGCCACAGTAGGCTTGCCAGGGGCCCAGGTGTCGCCAGCGTCCGGCCCGTCGTGGTTCGTTCTCCAGGACCGGCGTCGTGCAGCGATTGCAACTGACGGTCGGGTACCCCTGTTCGTGCAGCGGGTTGAGGATCACGGAGTGTTCGTCGATGTAGCCGTTGAGGCTGTCATCATCGAAGGTCACCAGTGGGTTGACTCGCACGACGTTCATATCGGGGTCGGCCGCCAGGATCGGACAAAATGAACGTTGTCCACCCTCGCTGCGGCGCAGGCTCCCGATCAGGCAGTCGAACTGGTCGGCGACAGCCCGCAACGGTTCGATCTTCCTCAGCCGGCAGCATTCCTTTTGTCCCTCGGGTGTGCAATACAGCACGCCCAGTTCGGCTGTCTGCTCGTCCATTGTCTGCGGCGGAGTCAGCGTGCGAATCTCCAGGCCGCACGCCTCGCCAATCGCGTCACGCGTGGCGAGTGTTTCCGGAAAATTGACCCCGGTGTCCACGAACAGGATGGGGATGTCGAGTTCGAGACCACCGATCATGTGACAGACGACCGAGCCTGCTCGCTGTAGCGCCGAGATGGCGGCCACGCGTCCTGGAAACGTCTCCGCGGCCCACCGCAAGAGGTCCTGTGGGGTGCGAGACTCGAACGCCTTGTTGCGTTCCGAAAGGTCAGCCTGTGTGAGGCGGGGCATGGGTGAGGCGAAGAATTGGAGAGTTGTGAGTGATCCGGTTCATTTCGGTTTTAGGGTGACCAGCGGCGAGGGTCAACGAAGGCGAGGGGGAGCCCGGTTTCCATTTGGTGTGTTCTCCATCCTCGCAAACAAAAAAACGCCGACCACCCGCGAGGGAGTGGCCGGCGTCAAAAGGAGATTCCGTGTTGTCGAATTGCCTACTTGGTGAGCCGGGCCGTTTGGGTTGGCACGACGACATCCCACCACCAGCGGTCGATGGCGAGGCTGGCTGGCCGGGCGGCCGGGGCGATTCCATTGAGCCGGGGAGTGGCCTTGATCGTCTTGCGATCGGCCAACAGGCTGCCGAGGTCGGCCCGCACTCCACCGGCAACCTGCACGACCACGTCGTGGCCGTTGTAGACCCGGTGGTTGACCACCGAGTCGACGGTGCGGGGCACCGGGTGCACGGCGGGACGAAATTCACCGTGATTGGCAAAGACGCCCATGTCCCAGCCAGCCTGCTCGGCCAGCCCCTGGCGGTTGACCAGGGCGGCGACCAGGGCCAGGTCAAAGATGTTCTGCAGGTCGGAGAACACGCGGTCCTTTCGGGACAGTTCGGCGTAATGCTCGGTGAAGTTCCGGGCAAACGTCTGGTTTGACCCCTCAGCCTGGCCCGTGGCGACTCGTTCTCCCCGGGCGTTGACGAACTCGTTCTCGGACTGGCACAGCACGGCGGGACCGACCAACTGGAAGGCGTCTCCGGCGGCACTGTGCAGCACCTGGCTGTACTTCATGGACAACCACCATCTGAGGGCGTCCAGCGAACTGTCCTTCCGCTCGTCGGCCGACATCAGTCCGAAAATGCCCGGAACGTCTTTTCCGGCATCGAGCTGGCCGATTCCGATCAGTTTCATCTTGTAGTCGGCTTCGACCAGCACGCGAGCGACACGCGAATCGGCCGGGACACCGGTGATGGTGATGTCCTGGCGGCCCAGGGCCTTGCCCAACTGGGTGGTCCAGTTCTTGACAGCCCCCGGAGCCAACTCGCCCTTGCGGTTGGAGCGTGTGACAAAGTCGTTGATTCGCTTGAGTCCCTCGGGACGCGGGTCGATTGAACAACCGATCACGCCACCACCCTCGGCCGTGAAGGCTCGCAGGACGGTGACCAGGTCATCCAGTTGCAGAACGGGGTGGCCGCTGGTGGTGCCGATCGCGGTGCCGGCGGTCTTGCTGACCCGGAAACCCTCGGCTGGTCCACCGATCACGATGTCGCCCGTCTCAGGGTAGGTGAACACAAACCGCACCTGCTGGAGGCCGGCGAGGTGCCGGATATCCGCGGGCAGGGTTTCCCCGGCGTCGAGGCGACGAGCAACTTCCTGCTCGAGCCGGGCCAGGGACACCAGTCGCAGCCGACTGCGACGGGTGATGTCGGCGTTGTCGTTTCCGGCCGAAACGATCTGGTTGAGTTCTTGCAGCCGGCCGGAGGTGTCGGCGACGGCAATTCGAGTCAACAGGCCATTGGGATCGACGTGAATTCCGGCCATCTGGTCGGTGTTGGAGATCGTTCCGCCGGATCCGTCGACGTCTTCCCACGGGCCGCTGGTCTCGCTCTGGATCAACTCGGTCAGACCTTCAAAGTCTGCCTGGTTGCCACCGGCAATCGTCTGTTGCGGCCGGGCGTGTGCCGGGTTCGAGTTGTCCAGC
>CEOQ01041274.1_pt1 | contig 13879 bp, 8 predicted proteins | sample 361351 | NCBI WGS metagenome assembly CEOQ01 (sample SAMEA2619907, study PRJEB7988) | marine metagenome | biome: marine biome (ENVO:00000447); feature: deep chlorophyll maximum layer (ENVO:xxxxxxxx); material: "saline water (ENVO:00002010), including plankton (ENVO:xxxxxxxx)" | depth 60 m | reverse complement strand
TTGCTCCAATGACAAAGAGATTTGGTCTCCTCGTGAACGAATTTTCCCGCATACCTTTGCAAGGATGCCTGGTCTCCAAAAGTCGGCTGTTCTAGCAAGTAAATCGGGCCAGACTAGTACTTCTATGCTTCCATCAACAAGATCCAGTGATACGACGAAGAATTTCTTTTGATCTCTAGTGTATCTCTCACTTATTTCAGTAATATGCCCTACTAGGGTTACTTGCGTGTCGTTCGCTTTGTCTGATAATTGCGCAGTATAAGTTTGGATATCTGGTTCGTTGATTCTTATGAGATCTATTACAGGATTGTATGAAATGCTAGAACCCAGAAATTCACGCTCCCATTCAGATTTCTCTTTTTTATTGGTTATTTCTGAACCAACAACAATATTAATGAGGTTATGATTAGAAGTTGTATCTCCGTTCATGTTGTCAAACATGTTGGTTTGCCCAGTGTTTCTCATTGTTTCATGCATTTGAGCAGTTGATATAATTTGGTCAGTGGTTTCCAATATGGCTCCGCGGTCACCAAAATAATCTAAGGCTCCTGCTTTAATAAGGCTTTGTAAAGTGCGTTTGTTCATACCGCTAAGGTTCGCTCTACGGCAAAAGTCTTCTAGAGATAAATACGGGCCATTATCTTTACGTTCGTTGACAATTGGTTTAATGGCGCTTTCTCCAATAGTTTTGATTGCAGCTAAACCAAATCTTATTGATCTATCATTCTCGAGTACTTCGTCAATGGAGAAAAATTCCTCTGACCTGTTGACGTCAGGTAGAAGTATAGGTATGTCCAGCTTTATAGCTTCGTTGATAGCACTAAGTATCTTATCTGGGTTATCCAATCTGGAATTCAATACGGAAGCCATATATTCTACTGGATAATGTGTTTTGAAATAAGCTGTCCAATAAGATATCAAGGCGTAACTCACGCTGTGTGCCTTGTTAAATGCATACCCGGCGAATGGTTCAATTAAACTGAATATCTGTCCAGCGATGGTTTCGTCGAATCCATTTCCCATGGCACCGGCTACAAAGCGCTCTTTTTCTTCAGCCATTAGCGAAGCAATTTTTTTACCCATAGCTTTCCGGACTATGTCGGCTTCACCTAACGAATACCCAGCAAAATTTTGCAATATTAATAGAACCTGATCTTGATATACTATTACCCCATATGTCTCGTCTAATAAATCTTTTAGACTTTCGTGGGGGTAAGAGATTGGCGTTTGCCCATGTTTGCTGCTAATAAAGGTATCTATGTGTTCCATTGGGCCTGGTCTATAGAGAGCGATCATGGCTGCGATGTCACCCAGATTAGTGGGTTTAAGCTCTGATATGTATCTTTGCATACCTGCACTCTCTAATTGAAAGCACTCCGTAGTTTTACCGGATGACAACAGGTCGAAAGTTGGTTTGTCATCCAGTGGTATCTTATTGATGTCGATCTCAATATTCTGATATCGTTTTATCATTTTGATTGTTCTATCTAGAGTAGACAAACTAGTCAAGCCAAGGAAGTCCATTTTTAGCAAGCCTAACTTTGCTACGGGGTCCATAGAATATTGGGTCACCATTACAGGGCTGTTTTCGTCCCCTCTAGCTGGTCTTTGGAGAGGGAGTGTGTCTGTTAACGGTTCGTCCGCAATTACAACTGCTGCTGCGTGTGTACTTACGTGGTGTACTATTCCTTCTAACCCTTTTGCGTTATCGACGAGAGTCCGTATTGACACTTCGGAATCATATTCTGACTGAAGTTCAGGGTTGGCTATCATAGCGTCCTTAATAGTACGCGATTTGAGAGGTACCATTTTTGCAATGCGGTCGACGTCTCCATACGGCATCCCAAGTCCTCGTCCAACATCTCTTAAGGCTGCTTTAGCTCCCATAGTTCCGAAAGTTATTATTTGTGCGACTTTGTCGCTTCCGTATTTATCGATGACGTAATGGAGAACTTCATCTCTACGATCATCTTGGAAGTCCATATCTATATCGGGCATTTCTTTGCGTTCATAATTAAGGAATCTCTCGAAAACGAGCCGATATTCCATTGGATCAATATCGGTGATACCTAGGCAGTACAAGGCTACGCTGGCAGCCGCACTGCCGCGGACACCAAATAAAATGTTATTTTTCCTTACAAAATCTATGATGTCCCAGACTACGAGAAAGTAATTTTCGAACTGAGTGGACTTTATTACCTCAAGTTCATATTCTAGACGAGCCTTTGTGTCATCAGTTGGATGAGGGTAGCGGGATTTAAACCCATTCCAGCATAATTCTGACAAATATGCGTCTGCTGACATATTGTTTGGAGTATTGTATTTGGGTAGATGGGTTTGTCCAAATCCAAGTTCGACGTTGCACATGTCGGCTATCAATTGCGTGTTTTGTAGCCCTTCAGGGATATCTGGGAATAGCAGATTCATTTCCTCGGGCGACTTTATGTAATAGGATGGGTCTTCCATACGCAAACGCTTTTCGTCTTGTACTGTTGTGCTAGTTTGTATGCATATGTATACGTCTTGGAAAGGGGCATCATTTTGGTGTACATAATGAGCGTCATTTGTGACTACTAATGGTATATCCAAGGAGTTCTTTATTTTCAGTAGTCCAGCATTGATTTCTGGAAGCATCGGCACGTCAGCGTGCCGTTGGATTTCCAGAAAATAATTTTCTCCAAAAGTTTCTTTATACCAAGATGCTGATTTTATGGCTTCTTCTATTGATGATTCCGTTATTAATTTGGGAATTTCCGCTGAAGGACAACCGGATAAGCAAATTAGACCTTCTCTGTGTTCATAGAGTAAATCTTTATCAATTCTAGGCCTATAATGAAACCCTTCTAAGTGGGATTTTGTTACTAATCTGATTAGGTTTTGGTATCCAGTGTTATTTTTAGCTAATAAGACCATGTGAAATGGACTTCTCTCTGACGGGCTTTTATCGAAACGATTATTATGCGCTACATACATTTCGCAACCAATAATAGGCTTTATGTTCTGATCTTTGCATTCAGAATAAAAGTCGACAGCGCCATACAATGAGCCGTGGTCAGTAATGGCAAGACTAGACATGCCAAGCTCTTTTGTTTGTTGAACTAATTCAGGGATGCGGCTTATCCCGTCGAGCATGCTGTATTCTGTATGTGTATGTAGATGGGTAAACATGGCCACTTCCTCTTCTCTCACCGCCTAACAACAAAGCCATCTAGAGGATATTACAGGAGATTAGCAATAGCAAGTTTTACGGTTGCAAATACAAAGGTAGTACAAATGTATCGCTTGTTAGTTACTGCCTTGCTGCAATAGAGAACCAGTTTGAGGTAAAAGAGTAGTGCGCAAGTAATTTGGGGAAATAGAACCTTGGATATTACATTAGGTTATTAATAATCCCGAGAGGATTCTTCAGGTTCTTCACCCATTGCTATCTTATCGTCTCTCCATGTAGAGGCTTCAATGTAATTCTGGAATTCTTTCGTCTCTCCACAGGATTCACAGACTCCTTCACTGAGAGGCCCTGTTGCTGGTTGGATTATCCAGATGTGTTGGCATGTTTGGTCGGATGTCTTCGTTTGCAATTGTTTAATTGGACTTGTTTGTGTCATGCGATTTACCCCCGAGTCATAAACCTTTCGGCCTAATATACTCGGAGCCAAGGAAAAAATTCCTGTGATATGTGAGCAGATTTACTGCATTTTGGAGGTGACGTGAATTACTGTTTATAAGGAGTTAGTAATTTCTTCAGTCACGACCCTTGTTACGCCCCACCCTGCTAACCAGGCCGAATGTCTGCCGTCTCCACCAGCGACAAATACTTCTACATCTTCGGGTGAAGATATCATTGGCACTAGAGTATCTGGGTTGTCTTCGTTTATCCAAGAGGGCCAATTCCGGTTGCCGTAGTGTGCTAGGCCGGTTAAATCTCGTATGCTCATTCGGGCATTTTGGAATATGAATTGTCTGACGTCGTTCTTAGATAAACCATCTGCGTGCATCTCTTCAGCATGTTCTGGGCAGACTATGAGGGTCATCTGCGCTCCTGTACCTATCTGGTAATAATTCGCAAATCCTGCACCTTTTGTGGCTTCGACCAAGGTATTTAGTACTGACTTCCCCTTCGACACGGTCGTTTCCATTATCGGGTATACAGCTCTGATAGCGGTTATTGTTACCATGTTTGCTGTAATAGGGAGTCCCATTTCTACATGGCGTGGTTCCCAAGGGCTCCTAGCTTCGTTTTCAGAGAAGCAAAATGAGTATCGTCCCGGAAGTGCTAGAGTTGCTTTGTCCATTTCGCCTGGAACAAGGCCTGCTACGTTCCGTATAACTAGACGTAATGCCCTCCCTATGGTTGCATTAGCGCGGTGACCGGGTCCAAAACAACCTGCATCGCCGTTAATGCCAAGCTGCTCCGCAATTGGACCGTTAACTATCACAACCGGTGCAGCTCCACCTGTGGTAGCTTGGCATCCCGCCAAGTTAAATTCTGGTTGCATTATCGCTTTGACTGCTGCTACAAGTACAGGAAAGTGTTCAGGTCGACAACCTGCCATCACAGCATTTATAGCTATTTTCTCTAGCGTTGCATTGGCGTTACGAGGCTGAATGATACCGAGAGATATAGACGGATCTTCACCAAATGGTCCAAGCATTTCTCGAACCGCATCTTCTGTAGCTGGTACTACCGGTAGCCCATCTGTCCAACCTTGTTCTTCGTAGTAATCTTGCACTGACGCAAATTGATTAGGGATTTCTATTTTTCGTGACCCCAGTCCGTTTTTATTAGCCATTATAATCTTCTAATTTTATGATCACTTGGTTTTTAGTGTTGAGCATCGTTATTTGGTTAGTAGCCCAACTATTTCATCTGCGTAGTCGTGTGCTAGCTGTTGTACTTCAGATACGCTACGTGATGGTAGTGGGCTAGGTAATACTACTATCCTAGTGTCAGGCATTCCAAGTGCGTTAGCTCGTGTATGAGCTGCTTTAGTGAATGAACTAGTTATAACGCTTACGGAGGGAACGCCTTGGGATTCTGTTAATACTGTGTCGTGGAGACCCCACGCTGTGCAGGAGCCTCAATCAGCAACGCCATGGACGATCGCGTCACAGTCTTCAATGAGAGATTCAATCGTTTCTTCTGCACACGGACGGCTAAAGGTGAATTTAGTCGCGTAGATCACTTTATCTGCGCCGTAATCGTTTTCAAGTACAGTCTGCAATTCCTTTAGGAAATTATCGGCGTGGAACTTCCGGTTCTCTAGTAGCCCGATAGTCTTACCCTTTAGACTAGGTAATTCGGTACTGAGAGATTTCTGTTCAGGTATTTCTTCTGGGCATGGATCGAGAATCTGGATAAATCCATCTTTTGAGACCATAATGCGTACTCCTACTTCATCTCATGGCATGTTAATACTAAAATTAAACATGTCGCCACGGAAAGTCTAGCCCTGTTTTGTTAATGATATAGCTAATCAGACAGCTGGAAATATTTGCCTTCGGTCTTAATAGCAGGAGCTACAATCATATCAGACTTGTGAAAATCTCGTATAGTGTAGGCTCCACACATACCCATAGCTACTTTCAGAGCGCCTACAAAGTTCTGTGTGCCATCAGTTACTGATGTGGGTCCGTACATAATCTGTCGCACTGAAGCTTTGGTGCCAACATTTATTCGGGTGCCTCTTGGGAGTTCTGGGTTTGCATTGGCCATGCCCCAGTTGTAACCCCTGCCAGGGGCCTCTTCAGTTTGCGCAAAAGGAGTCCCCAACATAACTCCATCAGCTCCGCTGGCTAATGCTTTGCAAACATCTCCTCCAGTTCGGAAGCCTCCATCTGTTATTACTGTTACGTATTTACCCGTGCGTTGGTAATAATCTTCACGTGCCGCCGCACATTCTAGTGTGGCAGTGACTTGAGGTACACCTACACCGGTGACTTCCCGTGTTGTGCATGCTGCTCCTGGTCCTACTCCAACAAGAATACCGTCTATGCCGGTTTCCATGAGTTCTTGAGCCACGTTGTAGCTTACGCAGTTGCCTACTACTATAGGTACCTTTAGTGATTCTATGAGCTCCGAAAAAATCAAACCTTTGTAGCTTCGGGACATGTGTCTAGCTGTTGTCACTGTAGACTGCACGAAGATAATATCAGCTCCGGCTTCCACCGCCATAGGGCTCATTCGTTTCGTATTCTGAGGGGTAAAAGAAACGGCGCAAACTGCGCCGCTAGACTTAACTTCTTGTACTCGTTCGCCGATCAGGTGGTCCTGGATCGGCTGTGTATACACTTGTTGAAGGTACTTTGTGACTTCTGGTTGGGTCATGGATGTGATTTCTTCGAGAACCGAGTATGGATCTTCATATCTAGTGTATAGGCCTTCGGCGTTGAGTACGCCTAACCCCCCCATTTCGTGCATCAATCCAGCGAATTTCGGGGAAACGGCTCCATCCATTGCCGATGCTAGTATCGGAGCTTCAAATGTGAAGTTGCCGATATTCATTTTAGTAGAGGCCATTTCTGGGTTAATGGTAATATCACCCGGTACTATGGCTACTTCGTCAAAACCATATGACCGGTCTAATTCCTTGAGTAGGCGTCTTCCCATTACCCACTACCTCCAAACCACAGTATATTTTCAATGCATTTAACAACTAGCGGGTGCAAAAGTCAACATAGGAGTTCTACTATCTGATGATATAGAATGAGAATACATTCTATACATTTACAATGTCCCTGAATCCTATATATGCGCTAATTCATCTACTTATATTTGTTCTTGCTATGACTTCATTCACTGTGCTGCAGTAAATGAGATTGTTATTGTTTTTAGGCTTCTCTCTGTTAGTTAGTCGTTCTGGTAATATGCATTTTGATAAACCGAGTCGAGTAACTTCCGATATTCGTCTGTCAGCTTGATGTATCTGCCGCAACTCTCCACTCAGGCCAACTTCCCCGACAAAAGCAACATTTGCGCCTAACGGTTGGTTGTATAAGCTTGAAGCAATCGCCATGACGATAGCTATGTCTGCTGCAGGTTCAGATATTTTGAACCCGCCTGTGATATTAACTATCACATCTTGATTATGTAACGTTAAACCCGCACGTTTGCTCGAAACAGCGGTTAGCATTAGCAACCGGTTATGGTCAATACCATTGGCTACTCTCCTAGGTATTGGAGCGTAAGAGGGAGAGGTAAGCGCTTGAACCTCAACGAGCAATGGAGTAGTTCCCTCCATGATAACGGTTAATGCAGTTCCGATCGATTGATTGTGAATTTGGGATAACATCGCTTGCGATGGATCCTGAACTTCTTCTAGGCCGTTTTCGGTCATATCATATACGGCTATTTCTGTTGCTGATCCAAACCGGTTTTTACTGCTTCTAAGTATTCGGTAGGGGCTAACCGCCTGCCCTTCAAGGTGGAGAACTGTGTCAACCATGTGCTCTAGTATTCTAGGACCAGCGACGTTCCCGTCCTTTGTCACGTGGCCTACCATCAAAACAGGGATATTCCGTCCTTTTGACCATCGCATGAGACGAAGTCCGCATTCCCTAACCTGAGTTATGCTACCGGGTCCGGAAGCAACTTGGTCGGTGTACATGGTTTGTATTGAATCTACAATAGCTAGAGAAGGTCGGAGTTCGTCTATTTTATTTATCGCTAGATCTATATTCGTTTCTGGCAACAAGAAGGTATTATGACCCGAGAAACCGATTCTGTCTGATCGGATTTTTATCTGATGCGGTGATTCCTCTCCTGATACATAAACTACCCGTTTATCAGATGATGACAGAGATTCGCATATATGCAGAAGCAAAGTAGATTTACCAATTCCAGGTTCCCCGGAAATTAAATTCAACGAACCGTTAACTATCCCCCCTCCAAGAACCCTGTTTAATTCTGGTGAAAACAGATGTAGACGCTCTTGGTCATTTAAGTCGATAAGAGATAGCTCGGTAGGTGCTTCTGGTTTCTCTATCAGCCATGAATTAGAAGGTGAGGATTGCGGAGTTTGCGTTATTTCAGATAAGGGCGCTTGGGACCCACATGCGGGAGATGGGCAAAACCCCATCCACCTTGGGCTTTCGTATCCACATTCTTCGCATAAGTAAACGGTTTTTTGTTGGGGTCTTGGTCTTGCCAATATATTTCTCGATATTTAGGTTGTTTTATACGAGAAGACCCCATTTATATTATGGGGTCTTCTCGCTGGGGTTTTGTATATTTTATGAGCCTCTTAAGTGGCTACGGCTTCGCCTTTCTTACATTTGATTGTAATAGCTCCATCTTCATCAAGGTCAACCAGAGCAACGTCTCCTTCTCCTATCCTACCTGCAAGTAGCTCATCGGATAGTCGGTCTTCGACTTCATTCTGGATTAACCTTCTCAATGGTCGTGCGCCGAGTACAGGATCGAATCCATTTTCGCCCAGATGATCTTTAGCGGCTTCTGTGATTTCTAGAGCGATTTGTTTCTCTTCTAATTCCTTTCTTACGAAACCTATCATCAAGTCTACGATCGATAGAATTTCGGGTTTATCAAGTTGATGGAATACTATGGTAGAGTCTAACCTGTTGAGGAATTCAGGTCGGAAGAACCTTTTAACCTCTTCCATAACTTTATCTTTCATGCGCTCGTAGGACTGCTGTTGAGTTTGCGCATCTTCGGCTTTTACTGCGAAACCCATGGAAGTATCACGTTTTATCAAGTCCGAGCCGAGGTTGCTTGTCATAACTATTATGGAGTTTCTAAAATCTACCTTCCTACCTCTAGCGTCTGTTAGCTGACCGGCGTCAAAGATCTGGAGCAAAATATTGAATATCTCAGGGTGAGCTTTTTCAATTTCATCCATTAGTATGGCGCAGTAATTTTTCCTGCGGACGGTTTCCGTCAGTTGTCCGCCTTCGTCGTATCCTACGTAGCCCGGAGGTGCGCCAATTAACCTAGCAACTGTATGCCGTTCTTGGAATTCAGACATATCTAGTCTGACCATATTGTCCTCGTCTCCAAACATAAACTCAGCTAGCGCTCGTACCAACTCAGTTTTACCGACACCAGTGGGTCCTAACAGTAGAAATACTCCAATTGGGTGGCGCGGATCTTTAAGTCCTGCGCGTGCCCTTCTAACTGCTTTAGATATATTCACTATGGCCTCGTCTTGACCAATGATACGTTTGTGCAGCTCCTCTTCCATTTGGAGGAGTCTCTCTGTTTCCTCTTTGGCAAGGCGCGTGACTGGGATACCAGTCCACATGGCTACGACTTCTGCGATGTCCTCTTCGGTTACTTGGACCCGCTCTTTCGATTTATCCTCTTGCCATTCTTTTTCAAGAGTATCTAGGTTCTGGTTAAGATTTAATTCTCTATCTCGCAGTTCGGCCGCCACTTCGTATTGTTGAGATGCGATTGCTTCGTCTTTCTCCTGCCGTACTTGATCTAGTACTTGTATTGCCTCTTTTACTGCGGCTGGTGTTGCGCTTCCCCTAAGGCGTACTCTAGAGCCGGCTTCATCCAATAGATCTATGGCTTTGTCTGGTAGGAACCTATCGGGGATAAACCGTGTTGCTAGGTTAGTAGCTGCCTTTAGAGCGTCCTCCGTTATTTCAACGTTATGGTGATCTTCGTATGCACCTTTGACTCCTCTTAATATCTCTACAGTCTCATCTTGGCTTGGCTCTTCGACTCTGACTGGTTGCAAACGTCTTTCTAACGCAGGATCGCGCTCTACATACTTTCGGTAGTCATCTAGGGTTGTTGCACCGATGCATTGTATTTCACCGCGTGCTAAAGAGGGCTTCAATATATTTGACGCGTCGACCGCTCCTTCTGCTGCTCCAGCGCCTACTATTGTGTGAATTTCGTCAATAAATAACACGCAGTTACCGGCTACTTTGATTTCCTCGATAACCTTTTTTAGGCGCTCTTCGAATTCTCCTCTATATTTCGTACCAGCCACTAATGCTCCCATATCTAATGTGACCAAGCGTTTTCCTTGTAATGTGTCGGGGCATTCGCCACTGCTAATCTTCTGGGCCATGGCTTCGACTATTGCAGTCTTACCTACGCCAGGTTCTCCGACGAGAACAGGATTGTTTTTAGTTCGTCGGCTTAGAATTTGTTCAACTCTTTCAAGCTCCGAGCTTCTTCCTACTACAGGGTCAAGTTTCTCTGACTTGGCTGCCATAGTCAGGTCGACACCTAGTTGATCCAGGGTTGGAGTTCGGGTTGTACTTCTGGATCCTTGGCTACTTGTTGTGGAGCTATTACTGAGTATACGGTGAGTCTCTGCACGTACTTTTTCTAGTGTTACTCCCAGGCTTTCCAAAACACCAGCTGCAACACCTTCGCCTTCTCGTAGGAGTCCGATGAGTAGGTGCTCTGTCCCGATGTATGTGTGATTCATGCGCCTAGCTTCATCTACTGCTAGTTCAACGACCTTTTTTGCACGAGGAGTTAGTCCAATCTCACCTTCGGCTGGTTTCTCTCCTCTGCCGATGATGAATTCTACTGCGGATCTAACCTTGCTGAGATCTATCGTTAATCCCGATAACACCCTGGCTGCTACGCCTTCGGTCTCACGAACTAGACCAAGCAATATGTGTTCAGTGCCTATGTAGTTGTGGTTAAACCTTTGAGCCTCTTCTTGGGCTAGAGACAACACTCTGCGGGCACGCTCAGAGAACTTTTCAAATCTACTTCCCATAATTGCGCTCCTGGTAGGTTAAGATCCTGGCCTGAGAGCATATCAATCAACACGCTGTATCTCTGACCAGCTTGTTTATCGGTTTTTACTTACTCAGACTACAGGTTAAATAAACTCTAGTAATCTGAATGGGATAAATTATAGATTACGGTTTTATTAGTGTAAAGGTTTTGATCACGAATAGAATTAGTTAATATTGCAGTGATACAACTGATTATTAGGGAGGAGCCGGGGTATTTACTATATGGACTTTACAAAAAAAATCCCTGGCGGTGACCTATTTTCCCACTCCGTCACCAGAGCAGTATCGTAGGCGCTGAGGCGTTTAACTTCCGTGTTCGGGATGGGAACGGGTTGGTCCACCTCGCTAGAACCACCAGGAAATTTCAGGATGTATTATCCATGATTTGAAGATATATATCAAGCGCTTTATACATTTCGACATTTGATGTCGTTACTTTAGCCATGTTGATATGCGCTGTGCTAGAATATCGTGGTTGCCTTTGGGCCGTTAGCTCAGTTGGTAGAGCACCGGACTTTTAATCCGGGTGTCGTGGGTTCGATCCCCACACGGCCCACCATCCATATAATCATAGCGTAAGGCCCAGAACTAACGCGATGGCGTCTGGTTCTGGTGGTTAGATGGGTGGACCATGCAATTTGCGCAGATACGAAGGTCAACCCAGGAAATCTTATAGTTCTACTATCTAGTAGCCCGGGATATGCCTTTTGCAGGATCGGAGAATAGTCCGGATATTAATAACAATGGTGCCGGTAACGAGCATATGATCAATCCGGTGATAAAATTGCCAGAGATATCGTGGATGTGACCTACTAGGACAGGTGATATAAACATTCCGAGCCCCGTTAACGTTAGCATTACACCCCACACTATAGCCACATCTTTCGGAATGAACAGTGAGGCTCTCATTGTTTCCGACAGTAGCGTAGGCAAATACAACCATGATCCTATTCCTAGAGTAACCAGTGAAACCCAGGTTATCCAATGGTTCTGAGACAGGTATGTTGCAGGTCCGCCTAGTGCCACTAAGATGCCAGCGGTGACAAGGTATAGTCTCGCGTCCCCGATTTTTAAAGGTAGAAAACCTCCCAAGAACACGCCGATTATCCCAGCCAGAGGCAGTAAGCTTGCTGACAAGCCTGCAAGCTGTACGTTCATCCCATGGTCCTGAGTGTAGACTGTTGGAAGCCAGCCACTTAGAGCTGTGTATTGGAACATGACTCCGGCATCGGCAGCTAAGAGAAGCATTATGGCTTTTCTCTTGATCAAGCGTACGATTTCAGATGGTTTAGGTAAACGTTGATCAGAATCTGATATTGCTTGACAATGTCCTTTCCATATCCAAATGAATAGTGTGAAAAGTGGAATGATGCCTAATACGCTTAACGAGAGTTGCCAGCTTATATGATCTGCAATTTTTGCGCCGAATAATACGGAAATGCCAATCCCTGTTGTCATCATAGCGGCATTTAAAGAATTAACTATTAGTAGTTGTTTAGAATTAAACCATTGAATGAGAATAGGCCCCGCGACTGTCAGGATAATAGCAGCTCCAACTCCATAGAGGAGTCGTAACATCAGTAGGGGTACAAAACCTGAGAGCATAAAAGATAGGGATACCGCCCCCATTAGCAATAAACCTAAGGAGAAAGCCCTGAATTGTCCTAGTTTAACTGCTACTAACCCCCCGGGTATTCCGAAGAAAGCTGCAGCCAAGGGAGGCAGAGATATCAACAGCCCAGCACTTCCGTGACTGACGTCTAAATCATTTATGATTTCTACAAGAATCGGAGAGACGGAAAATACATTTATACCTACAGCTAAGTGCCCGGAGATGACGAGTATGGCTATCCATACTCGCTGTCCAGATAGATTAGAATTAGGGTTGGAGATTTGCACAAAGATACGACCTATACAACTGGGATTAAAGTCCTACAGTCAATTATACTTGATAGGTATACAAGTATTTAGAGGGAACGTATCAAATCTGTTAAGAGGCATATCTTATATGCATGTTACTAACCGAATATCTGAATTTATACAGGATTCCAAATTAGACGATTACCCTGAAGAAGCTATTCAAGCAGCTAAAACAGCAATCATAGATTGCTTTGGGTGCATGCTTGCAGGCTCGCAAGAACAATTGGCACGTGTCTTGATCGATTACGTGTCGTCAGAAGGAGGGAACCCTGTATCTACTGCAGTGGGTATGGGTATTAGTACGACAGCGTCGAATGCAGCCTTAGTGAATGGTGCTACTGCTCATGCCTTAGATTATGACGACATCACTCATGTTAGTAAAACCCACCCGACAGCTGTTTTGCTGCCCGCTGTAACTGCTCTTTGTGAAGAAAGTAATGCCCGGGGACGAGATTTGCTGCTAAGTTATATCACCGGTTTTGAGGTAGCCTGTAGTGTATCGGAGACTTTAAGTCCCGCTTACTACGATGATTTGGGCTGGCACCCTACTGGGCCAATCGGATCGATTGGGGCTGGAGCTTCTGCAGCAAAAATGATGAACCTAAGCAAAGAAGAAATCGATATGACAGTGTCGTTGGCTGCATCCCAAGGAGCTGGATTACGCCAGAATTTTGGGAGTATGACAAAGCCATTCCATGCTGGATCAGCTGCGGCGAGTGGGGTTGTTTCTGCCAAATTGGTGTCCCGAGGTTTCACTGCTTCGCATAATGCAATCGAGGGGGAATTTGGATTCAGTAAGGCATTCTCTGGTGGAAAGGATTTCAATCCTGATGTCGTATTAGACAACCTTGGCAAAAAATGCTATTTGCTTGAATCTGGACTTGAAATTAAGAAATATCCTTGTTGTGGTAGCGCGCATATAGCGCTAGATGCGGTATTTGGTCTTCTGAAAGGCACCACTATTGATGTGGCCCAAATCAAGAATATAGAAGTTCTTGTAGATTTCGATCCACCTAGGTCATTAGTTCATTCGAGACCAAAAAATGCTTTAGAAGGTAAATTTAGCATGGAATATTGTTTAAGTGCGGCGTTGCTAGATAAAAAGGTAGTCTTTGATTCGTTTACAGATGATAGGGTTTTGCGTGGAGAGGCACAGGATTTAATTCCAAAAATATTTATGAAACGTATACCAGGAAATGAAGGACTTCCAAGCTGGATGGAAGGATACAAC
>CEOQ01008851.1_pt1 | contig 13883 bp, 11 predicted proteins | sample 361351 | NCBI WGS metagenome assembly CEOQ01 (sample SAMEA2619907, study PRJEB7988) | marine metagenome | biome: marine biome (ENVO:00000447); feature: deep chlorophyll maximum layer (ENVO:xxxxxxxx); material: "saline water (ENVO:00002010), including plankton (ENVO:xxxxxxxx)" | depth 60 m | reverse complement strand
TTTTGATGATTTAACGTTCCTATCCACTGGTTTAACGCGCTTTCCGTTAGAAGGATATAAAGAGAAATGTAATACTAGGACTGTTATAGGGGGATTAAATGCGGAAACCCCCCTTGTTCTTGATACACCAATTTATATCACAGGAATGAGTTATGGAGCTTTATCTGCGAATGCAAAAACAGCTTTAGGTAAAGGGGCAAACATGGTTGGTACCGCCAGTTGTACTGGCGATGGTGGAATGTTGCTATCTGAAAGAAAGTCATCAGATAAATTGATTTATCAAGTATTACCTAGTCGATATGGCTTCAACCCACATCATCTTAAGCAGGCTCAAGCAATTGAAATAGTTGTGGGACAAGGAGCTAAACCTGGAACTGGTGGGATGTTAATGGGCATTAAAGTTTTGGATCACATTGCTGATATGAGAGATTTACCTACTGGTATTGACCAAAGAAGTCCTGCAAGGCATCCTGACTGGCTTGGTCCTGATGATTTGGCAATGAAAATTGAACAGTTGAGGGAGGCAACTGATTGGAAGGTTCCTGTTCATGTAAAATTGGGAGCATGTAGGGTTTCAGATGATGTTAAATTAGCGGCCAAAGCTGGAGCAGATGCTGTTGTAGTTGACAGTATGATTGCAGGAACTGGAGCATCTTCTGAGGTTCTCTTAGACCATTCCGGTATACCAACAGTACCTGCAATAGTATTAGCGAGAGAAGCTTTGAGAGAAATCAAGTTGGATGGCAAGGTTAGTTTGATTGCTTCTGGTGGAATAAGGAGTGGAGCAGATGTAGCGAAAGCTTTAGCCTTGGGAGCTGATGCTGTAGCAATTGGGATTTCGGCATTAATTGCCTTGAATTGTAATAGAGAAATACCAGGTTCAAATTTCCTAGAAGAAATAGGAGTTCCGGCTGGAGAATGTAATAGATGTCACACAGGTAAGTGTCCAGTTGGAATTGCAACACAAGATGAAAAATTGACAAACAGACTAGATCCTGATGAAGGAGCTGAAAGAGTTGCAAATTTTATTAATGCAATGACTATGGAAATGACTTTGTTAGCGAGGTCTATTGGAAAAAGCGATGTTCATAGTCTTGAACCGGAAGATTTAGCAGCCTTAACCATAGAAGCATCTGCTATGGCGAGAGTTCCATTAGTTGGTACCAACAAAATTTTTGGAGATAACTAAACGTTCTAAATATGCAATAAATATATAAAGGTGTGTTACCTATGGACCAAAGAGAAAAAATAAAAAAAAGAATTGAAGAAGATGGTATTGAATATATTTTAGTACAGTTCATTGATATAAATGGATCCCCTAAAGTTAAAATGGTTCCAGCCAAGAACCTTGATGATGTAATAGACGATGGAGCGGGATTTGCAGGAGCCGCTGTCATGGGACTTGGCCAAGGTCCACACTCACATGACATGCTAGCTAAAGTTGATTTGGATACTTATACACTAGTGCCATGGGAAAAAGGATTAGCAAGATTCGCAGGTGATTTATTTGTAGATGAAGAGCCATATATGTTCGACCCAAGACAACATTTGAAAAATACTTTGAATCAATTGAAAGATGATGGATTTGCATTTTATGTAGGTATAGAACCAGAACATTTTTTGGTTGAAAAAACATCTGGTGGTGAAATAAAAGTATGGGATCCGGATAATTTAGATACTCTAGATAAACCTTGCTATGACTTTAAAGGGATTGCAAATGTTAGCAGTTATTTGCGTCAACTTATGAATGGAATGGATAGCTTGGGTTGGGATCCTTATCAATCAGATCATGAAGATGCCAATGGGCAATATGAAGTGAATTTTACCTACAGCGATGCTTTGACTACTGCAGATAGGTACACGTTTTTTAAGATGATGACCAGCCAGTATGCAAAACAACATGGGGCTATTGCTACTCACATGGCTAAGCCTTTTTCCGATAAAACAGGGAGTGGTGGACATATACATTTTCATTTAGAGGATGTAAAAACTGGAGAAAACTTGTTTTTGGATAGAAATGATAAACGAGGGTTAGGTTTATCATCCATGGGATATAGTTTTATAGCCGGTATATTGGACCACGCAAAAGCGCTATGTGCAATTAATTCACCAACCGTTAACTGTTACAAAAGGCTTCAAATAGGCACTGGGCTTGTGAGCACAACTTCTGGATTCACATGGACCCCTGCATTTGTTTCCTATGGCGATAACAATAGGACCCAAATGATAAGAACTGCTGGTCCTGGGCATTTAGAAGATAGAACTGTATCAGCTGCTAGTAATCCTTATTTAGTATTTGCGTCATATGTGACTGCTGGAATGGATGGGGTAAAGAGAGGTCTTGACCCAGGAGATCCTTTTAAAGGGAATCTTTATGATTTAAGCTTGGAAGAGATACGGTCAAAAGGTATTGGAATTTTGCCTCAAAATCTTAACGAAGCGATTGAAAATTTAGAAAATGATTCCGTTGTAGCGAGTTCATTGGGTTCAATTTATGACGAATTCATTTCATTAAAAAAAGCAGAATGGGCTGATTATCATAAAACTGTTTCTAAGTGGGAAGTTGATCGATATTTAACTATGTTTTAGTTGAGAAAATGAAGAATTTGATTTAGGAGATTAATATGGGATCTACGTCTAATGAGGTAACAATAGGATTTTTGCAGAGGTTTGCTGACGCATGGACTGATCATGACATCGATCTATTGATGACATTTATGTCTGATAACCCTGTATTTCAATTGTCTTCAGGTCCTAATATAGACGGGATGAAATATTCTGGGTATGAGGACGTGAAACAAGGTTTTAAAGCTGTGCTAGACAAATTTCCCAATGGGAAATGGGTGGAAGCGAGTCATTTTGTTGCAGGAGATAGAGGGGTTTCTGAATGGACTTTTGCCTCTACAGATAATCAAGGAATCGAGAGCAAAGTAAGAGGATGCGACATCTTTACTTTTGAACACGGTAAAATATCGGTAAAAAATTCTTTTCGGAAAATAATAATCTGAAGTCGCATATTGGATATAAGTTGAATTTCATTTTTAAACAATATTGTTAATGGATTGAAACATGTCTTTTTTGATAGATTGCCCTAATTGTGGGGTTCGTGATGCATATGAATTTAGGTCAGGTGGCGAAGTTACGTCAAGGCCTGAAAAATCAGATGATAGAGGTTTATGGGCTAAATATTATTACTTTAAAAATAATGTTGCTGGGAAACAGGATGAGTGGTGGTATCATGCTACCGGGTGTAGGAATTGGTTGATTGCAACTAGAGATACTCTGACGAACAAAGTATCTAATACGAGATTAGTTGAGGATTAATTCAAAAAAAATGTCGAAATCTGAAGCCGATAAATCAATTATTCCTTTAAACTCAAGAAGTAAAGGGTTGGATATTGATTTATCCTCTACTAGAACATTTGAATTTGATGGGAACAAAATTAAAGGATATAAAGGTGATACTATTGCATCCGCATTGTATGGGGCGGGTGTAAGAATATTCAGTAGAAGTTTTAAATACCATAGACCTAGAGGGTTATTGTGTGTTGAAGGTAATTGCCCCAATTGTTTAGTCACAGTAGATGGAGTTCCTAACGTAAGATGTTGTCAAAAATCAATACGGGAAGGAATGATAGTTAAATCCCAAAATGCTTGGCCATCTTTGTCTATAGATTTTATGAGTATTACAAATAAATTTGGTTGGTTAATGCCTGTAGGATTTTATTATAAATTTTTTCATACTCCAAAATCTTTTTGGAGTATAGCTGCAAAAATAATACGAAAGGTAGCCGGTTTAGGTTCTATCTCTACAACATCCGATGGTGTTACTAATTATGAAAGTAGAGATATGCATAGTGATGTTGTTGTAGTTGGAGGAGGTCCATCGGGTATGTCAGCTGCTATAGAGGCTGCAAAACATGGTTGTGATGTGACTTTGGTTGATAAGCATAGTGAATTAGGTGGACATTTGCGGTGGTCCAGGCCATATGGAATAAAAATATCGGGTCAAGAAACTTTATCATCTATAACTGAATTAAACTCAAGCCTTGTATCAGAAATTATCTCAAACAAATCAATAACATTATTGAATGATAGTTCGGTTTTTGGAGCATATGAAGATAATCTTTTGGGAATTAGAAAAAATGAAAGTTTCATCAAGTTACGTTCGAAATCATTGGTAATTGCTACCGGTGCACATGAAATACCTCCTGCTTTTGTAAATAATGATCTGCCAGGGGTTATGTTGTGTTCAGCAGTTGATAAATTGATACGTTTATATGGTTTAAAACCTGGGGGAAAGGCAGTGGTTTTTGGTTCATCGGATTTGATTTATCAGACTGCATTAGACATGGTAGACGCTTATATTGAGGTTGTGGCGATAGTAGATGAGAGAAAGGAATTAGACGATTTAGATTTATTGGCCCAAACGAATAAACACCGAATACAAACTTATTTAGGATACACAATAGTAAAATCAAAAGGTGGCAACCATATTGAGGGCTGTGTTATCAGTCCCATTTCGACTGGTCGGGATTCCATTGATGTTAGCTGTGATATTTTGGCAGTGAGTGACGGTATGCAAACTAATTTTGGCTTGCTACAGCAATCCGGTTTTAACGTTGAATTTGATCCTGAAATGAATCAGTTTTTGCCAAAAAATGAGGTTGAAAGTGTATTTTATGCAGGTAGAGTTTCCGGTGAACTCAATTTGGAATTTGATTTATTGTCAGGTAAGAAGGCAGGGTTACAAGCAGCGTGTTACGCAGGGTTTTATTCTGGTGATTTAGTTGGTGAGATAAAAAATATTGACGACTCTATAACTGATGGAATTAAAAATTCGAAAAAATTAACCACGAAAGATAATAGGGTGCAATCATCTGGTAAAACATTTATTTGTTATTGCGAAGATGTTTTGGCAGGGGATGTGAAAAAAGCTATTGATGAAGGTTATACTGACATTCAGACTTTAAAAAGATATACCACCGTGACAATGGGGCCTTGTCAGGGTGAAATGTGCCAAAATTCTTTCGCTCGAATTTGTGGGAGTACTTCTAATTTAGATTTTGAAGGTGGAGGGTTAACAACTAGAAGGCCTCCATTATCCCCCATCCCAATTGCTTCTTTGGCGCGCCCAGAGTCAATCGTACAACATTTAACATCGATTGATAGGCTGCACAGGAAAAATGGCGGTCAAATGGTTGATATAGGGGGTTGGCAGAGACCTTTGGATTATGGTTCCCCTTCTACTGAGGCTTTAACAGTAAGGAATAAAGTTGGTGTTATAGATGTAAGTACTTTAGGCAAGTTAGATGTGCAAGGTGATGGAGCAGGTGAATTATTAGATCGCTTATATACCCATCGTTTTTCTAATTTAAAAATAGGCAAAATCCGTTATGGCATATTGTGTGCTGATAATGGAACGATTATGGACGATGGTACTGTGACTAAGTTGGATGATAACCATTATTTTGTAACAACTTCCACGGCTGGAGTGGAATCTATTGAACAATGGTTTAAGTGGTGGTTGGTAGGCATGAATAAAAAAGTTCATATTGTTAATGTGACATCATCTTACGCAGCGATCAACATAGCTGGACCATTTGCAAGGGATGTTTTATCAAAATTAACTGATACAGATTTGAATACTGAACAATTTCCATATATGAATTTTAAAAATGCAGAAGTGGCTGGGGTTAAAAGCAGATTGCTGCGTGTAGGATTTGTAGGTGAACTAGGATGGGAGATTCATTTCCCGTCTGAATATGGTGAATATATGTGGAAAAGATTGATTGAGGCAGGAAAAGAATTCGGGATAAATCCCTTCGGAGTTGAAGCGCAAAGGATTTTGCGACTTGAAAAGCAACATATAATACCTAATCAAGATACCGATATCCTTAGTAACCCTTTGAACATAGGTGCTTCATGGGCTGTGAAATTTGATAAGGAAGACTTTATAGGGAAACAAGCTTTAGCTTTTGAAAAATCAAAGGGGTTCAAAAATTTACTTGCAGGTTTTGTGATGGAGGCTGATGTTATTCCTGACGATGGAGATCCAGTTATAATAGATGGACAACCTCTTGGTAAGGTAACTAGCTCAAGATTAAGCCCAGTTATAGGAAAGGGTTTTGGTTTAGTTTGGGTTCCAAATCAATTTGCAGTTGAAAATTCGGTGATAAACATAAGAGTTGGTAATGTAGATTATCCCGCTAGAATTGTTATGAGTCCAATTTATGATCCAACTGGTGAGAGATTGAAAATATGAAACCTATAGCCATAAGTGCAGTCCATCAATTTCACGAAACTAATAAAGCAATATTTAGCGAAATTGACGGATGGATGGTACCGAACCGATATGCAGAAATTAAAGATGAACTTGAAATTGTTGAAAGATTTGTTGGGATTAACGACGTAAGTTCAAAAGTTAAACTGATTATTCACGATGAAGATGCTGTTGGAGTTTTATCCGAATACTGTGAAATTGTATCTGGTAATAATTGTAAAGTTATGATTATGAAATCATCCGACTATGGATTTGAATTTATATTAAATAAACTAACAAGTAATCAATGGTTGATTTTAGGAGATCAACATTTAAAAAAGATTTTAATCCAAATTGAAAAAAAAGGAATCCCTTTTGTAAACATAACTTCGGGATTGACTGGGATAAGGTTGGTCGGTCCAAAAGCTAAGGATATTATTTCTGCAATAAGTTCATTTGATATTAGAGATAAAATGTTTCCAAATATGTCAGTAGCGCAAATTTCTGTAATGCACCAACATGCTTATTTACTCAGATTAGATATTGTAGGTAAGGTATGTTACGAAATATATGTAGGGCGTGAAATTGGGTTATATATTTGGAATCAAATTATTGCTTTAGGCAATTCTATGGGCATTGCTCCTATAGGAAATCAAATAATCAAACAAATAATAACCGATGGAGCTAAAGCTTGAGATTCATATCCCCCGAAATTAAAAATATGTGGTCTTCCTCTCAACCAAATGATAAGTATGATGTGATCATTATTGGAGCAGGTGTCCATGGACTATCCACCGCTTACTATTTAGCTAGAAACGGTATTAACAATGTAGCTGTTTTCGATAAAGGGTATGTGGGAGGAGGAGCTAGCGCTCGTAGCACAGCGATAATAAGAGCGAATTACCTAACTGCTGAAGGAATTCCCTTTTTTCGAGAAAGTTTAAAATTATACGAAGATCTTTCGAAAGAGTTGAGTTTTAATATTTTGTTTAACCAAATGGGAAGGCTTGATTTAGGGCATTCGGAATCAGATATTTTCAATTTAAACCTCCGTTCTGAATTTAACCAAGCTTTAGGAGTTGAGAGTAAGATTATAAGCCCAGAAGAAATATTAGAAATAGAACCTAAATTGGATTTGCGGATTGGAAAGCCGCACCCAGTCATAGCTGCTTTGTATCACCCCCCTGCAGGTACAGCAAGACACGATGCAGTTGTTTGGGGCTATGCTCGTGAAGCTAGCAAACTTGGAGTAAAAATATTTCCTTTTACTGAAGTAAATGGGTTTGTTTTATCCGGACAACGTGTGCAAGGAGTTAAGACAACCAAAGGACAAATTTTAGCTGATAATATAGTAAGCGCCACAGCTGCCTGGAGTTCCTCGGTAATGTCATTGATGGACATTACTTTACCAATTAGCACTTATCCTTTGCAGGCAATGGTAACTGAACCACTTAAGCCTATTTTAAGTGCGACTATCTCTTCGCCTAAACTACATGCATATGCTTATCAAACCGATAGAGGCGAGATAGTAATAGGAGGGCCGGTAGACCCATATTCGACTTTCAGCCAAAAATCAACTCTTTTTATGTTAGAAGAATTGTCGACGTTTGTTCTTGAATTGTTGCCTTGTTTACGTGATGCAAATATATTAAGGCAATGGACTGGTTTATGTGATATGACGCCTGATTATGCGCCGGTAATGGGCTTTGTTGAGGGGGCGAAAGGGTTGATTTTGAATTGTGGATGGGGGACTTGGGGCTTTAAAGCTGCACCAATATCGGGTAAAACTACTGCTGAATTAATAATGAACCACAAAGTACCAGATTTAATAAAACCATTTAGTCTATCTAGATTTGAAGATGGGGAATTAGTTAACGAAAAAGCTTCAGCCACTGCTGCAGCTTTACACTAATATGTTTATGAGGGTAATGATTTATGAAAAGGATAGTTCGTGCAAATGCACTTGAATACGAATTTGACTTTAGGCACAAGCCTAAACTGCATGTATCTGAAGGGGAATCATTTGTCATAGAAACTGAAGATGCTGGGTCTGGATATATAAGGTCGGCTGATGTTGCTCCAAAAATAGATGATTTTCCGACCAGGAAATTTACTCCTCCGAAAGGTAATCCTGTTGGTGGACCTGTTTTTATAGATGGAGTGGAGCCTGGGGATTTGTTGGAGGTTAATATAGAAAAGATCGTTGTAGATGATCAAGGATTTACAAATATAAGACCAGGTGTTGGTCCATTAGGAGATTCATATAAATGGCAATCTGTGAGAGGTCCTTTCGTTAAGATTATAAAACACGAAATTGGACCTAGTGGCACTACAAGAGATGGAAAAGGATTTTTGAACGACAAAATTTCTTGGGATTTAAAACCAATGATTGGCACAATAGCGACGGCACCCGAGAGGGAAGTAGAAACAAGTGCAATTGGACAAGGTCCATGGGGTGGCAACCTAGATGTAAGAGATATGAAAGAAAAAACTAAATGTTATTTGAATTGTTACCATAAAGGAGGATTACTATATGTAGGTGATGTGCATGCCAGTCAAGGCGATACGGAATTTTACGGTACTGCAGATGAGACCAGATCTGAAGTTACTTTAAGCTGTAAGATAATAAAGAATAAGCGAATTCCTTTTGTTCGTCTAGAAAAAGAAGAGTCGATTATTTCTTTATATTCGTACAGACCTTTGGAAGATGCCGTAGAATCTGCTATCGTTAATTTGATGGAGTGGATGGTAACAGAATACGAAATCGACGAAAAGGATGCATATATGCATATGTGCTTGAATCCAGATTTTAGAGTTAACGTTTATCAAATGGTTAGATTAGGAAATTTAGAATATACTGTTGGAGCTGAGATTCCAAAAAAGTATTTGCGACATTGAAGAGTAGTAATATTTGATTTTTTTTAGAGGTATATAAAATGGCATATAGTGGTATTCAAGATTGGCTGTCAGAAGAATTAAAAACCATTCAAGAGAGTGGTTTATGGAAAAATGAAAAATTGATCAATGGCTCTCAAGGGTCTGATGTACAAACATCTCAAGGTGAAATGATTAATTTTTGTGCGAACAATTACCTTGGATTAGCCGATAATGAAGAAATAAAAGAATCTGTGATCAAAGGAATGGAAGAATATGGGTTTGGTATGGCTTCAGTTCGGTTTATATGTGGAACTCAAGACATACATAAAGACTTAGAAGATGTAATTAGTGTTTTTATGGGAACACAAGATACGATTTTATATACTTCATGCTTTGATGCTAATGCAGGATTGTTTGAAACAATCCTTGGTCCAGAAGACGCGGTCATTAGTGATTCCTTAAACCATGCCAGCATTATAGATGGGATTCGTCTTTGTAAAGCTCAGAGAAAAGTATACGCTCACAGCGACATGAATCAACTTGAGCAGCAACTTAAAGATACCCAATCAAATCGATTCAGATTGATTGCCACTGATGGAGTTTTCAGTATGCAAGGAGACTTAGCTAAATTAGATCAGATATGTGATTTAGCTGAAAAGTATGATGCTTTAGTTATGGTTGACGATTCTCATGCGACAGGGTTTTTAGGAGAATCTGGTCGAGGTACAGCTGAAGTGTTCGGAGTTGTAGATAAAGTAGATATTGTTACAAGCACTTTAGGTAAAACTTTAGGAGGTGCCTCTGGTGGGTTTACTACTGGTAAAAGTGAAATAATTGAATATCTTAGACAGAGGTCCCGACCATATTTGTTTTCAAACACGATAGCTCCACCTATAGTGTTAGGTGCTATAAAAGCATTTGAAATATTGACGAATAATCCTTTATTGAGACAGACTTTGTGGTCAAACACCGAATATTTTAGGAGTTCAATCAATAGTTTAGGTTTTGATGTCATAGATGGTATTCATCCTATAGTTCCTGTAATGATAAGGGATGAAATTAAGACCGTAAAATTAGCGGATGAAATCAATAAAGAAGGAATATTTGTTGTTGGATTCAGCTTTCCTGTAGTACCGAGAGGTGAAGCGCGTATTAGGGTTCAAATTTCAGCGGCTCATACCCAACAACATCTTGATAAAGCCCTATCGGTGTTTGAACAAAAAGGGAAAGCCCTAGGCATAATATAAAGGAATTAAAAGGGGGGATTTTTGGTGTCAGGAAAAAAAATGAATCAATCAAACTATCAATTTGGGAGTGAAAATACTAGGATTGCAATCGTAACCGGAGGAGCTCAAGGGATGGGTAGAGCAGTTTCGGAACTTCTTGCAAGAAATGGTGTAAGTGTTGTAATTAATGATGTTAATAAATCAGCTGTTGAAACTGTCGCAGCTGAATTAGAAGAGTTAGGACTTAATGTGAAACCTGTAGCAGGTGATGTGACTTCATCAAAAGATGTTGACAGGTTAGTCAATGAAACGATTGCAGAATTTGGTAGTGTAAATATACTTGTTAACAATGCTGGGGTTTTAAGGCCAACTAAGGTAATTGACATAGAAGAGAGCGAGTGGGATTTTGTAGTTGGGGTAAATCTTAAAGGTACTTTTTTATGTTCAAAAGCGGTATTACCATATATGCAGACTCAAAAATGGGGTAGGATAGTGAATTTTTCTTCTACTGCAGGCAAAAATGTAAGTACGGTTGGAGGCGCTCATTATACCTCTGCGAAGGCGGGTATATTAGGTTTTACAAGGCATTTGGCCAAAGAGTCAGCAGGTTATGGGATAACTGTGAATTCTGTTTGTCCTGGATTAATAGATACGGAGATGGTTAACTCAACGATAAGCGAAGAAAAAAAACAGGAATATGCGAACAGTTTTCCTATCAAAAGATTAGGTCAAGTACGAGAAGTAGCTGATTTGGTAGGTTTTTTGGTTTCTGATAAAGCTGCCTATATTACGGGAGCTTCAATTGACATAAATGGTGGGGATTTGATGATTTAGTGAGGGTGCTTTTTGTTTATCTATTTTATTGAAAGGAGTAATAATGCCTAAGCCTGAATGGAGAAAAAAATTAACTGGGATATCAGTATCACTTCCGACATTTAATAATAACTCTTATGAATTGGATCTTAACAAGACTATAAAACATGTTTCGTGGCTTATACAGCAAGGATTAAATTCAGAAAACTCAGTATTGTTTATAGCAGGCGGATTAGGAGAAGGATATTTTTTGGACGACTATGAATGGGAAGCCATGGCTAATGCTTTAGTAGAAGCTGTTGATGGAAGAATCCCTACTGGTATAGGTGTTTTTGAATTAAGTGCTAGAACCGCAGCAAAAAAAGCTGCATATGCAACCAATTTGGGTATGGATTTTATACAATGTGCGCCACCACGTTATATGCAGCCCACTGAAGACGAGATTTTTGAGCATTATAAATATATAAGCGATAATTCTGGTGTTGGAATAATGGCATATAATACGCCTTGGAGAATGCCTGGGGGTTATAATTTTTCTGCGGGATTGATAGAACGGTTTTTAAATATAGAAAATTTTGTTGGATTAAAGTGGTCTAGTACAAACGTTCAGCACTATATGAACATGATACGTTTATTTTCAAAAGACATTAACTTTGTAAGTAATGGCAGCATTATGTCTATTGGGTATAAGTTGGGAGCTACTGGATTTACCGATTTTTTGGTAAATGTTGCACCAAGGTTATCACTACATAAATTTCAACTAATCAAGGAAAAGAGGTATGAGGAATTTGACGAATTAGAGTTGAAAATGAATATTGATCCTCCTCTCAGGTATGCAAAAACAGGAGATTTAATTGTAGGTGGAATGGGTGAGGGACCAGGAGCTAGATTGCGGCTGGAATCCCTTGGCATGAATTCTGGCCCCCATTTTCCTGCACAAGTTTCATTTTCAGATGAATATATTGAAGCTTATAAGCAGACAGTCAAAGACAGTGGTATTGCTGAATGGGTAGATTGGAAAGACGAAATTTTTAGTCAGTAGAATTATTTTTTTGCTTATCCTGCTTGTTTGAAATGTTTTATATATTTTATCTAGTTATAGTTTAGATGAATAATAATTGTATTTTATTAACATCTCAATGTCTTCTATCACCAAGGTGCTTACCAGATCCACAGGGTGAGAAATTAGAGTGATATCCAATTTATTAGAACCTTTGACTGGTCGTACGTTTGTTAAATTAAATTCCAACCATTGCCCATGATAGGCTGATATTTCATTGGATGAATATCTCTTGCAGTGTTCGGATTCTAAAGAATTACCATTAAGTAATATTTGTAATTTGTCGTCGCTTACAAGTTCGCCAATGTGGATTTTTAAAGTAATACTTGAAATGCGTTGGATTCTATTCTCAAAATCGTCAGATAGGTTGAAGGTTATGGATTTTGTGATTGACTCATGAATTCTTGGTATTTTTATAGGTAATTTAGTTTTGTATCCAACGGACTCAGAAGTTTCAGTAGCTCTATCAATTATGTAATGTTTATCCTTTTCCAAAATTAAGTCTGGGTCGGATAACTCTGTGAGAATTTGACGTTCTTCGTTTCCAAGAGGCCATTTAAAAAAATAAGTGTAGATACCGTCTACATTCATATCCCAATAATTACTGACAGTAGCTCGTAACATTTCAGGCGTTGCCCATTCTCTGGTATGCTGAGGTCTTTGTTCTCTGTTGTAGTAAGGTTCAAGCATAGGGTATACGGAAACATCATTATTATGTGCTATATCAACAAGCCATTCTATAGGTTTATTTGTGTCAATAAGGTTGTGTCCATAAAGCATAGGAGTTACATAATCGATATACCCATTAGTTAACCATGTATCGATATCATACCCATACTTTATATTTAATTCTTTTGTAGGATAAATTCTAGCACCGATTTCTGCTTTATTAGGACTTCTGGTTTTAGCCATTTGTGAAACGGAGGCGACCCATTCGGTAATTACTTTAGTGTATTCTGGAACATCTTCTTTTTGTAAACATGGTGGTCCACCTGAGGGAGCAGCAGCGAAATCCAATTCTACCCCATCTGTATTGTAATCAAGAGTTAATTCTGCAAGTATATCAAATATTTTGTTTCTAATTTCTGGATTTACCCAGCCTCTGCCTCCATTTAAAACACTGTTAGAAGGGTTCATCCCACCATAACCACCTAATCTTAAACTTGCAAAAAAATCCATTTTTTTATCATGTGCCCTGTCAATCAATACTTGTAGTGGATCCAATCCTTTGTCGATTAGACTTTGCATATTATGCCATACTCTGTAATAGGCGTTTTGTTGGAAAGGCTGTATATCTTCTCCAAACCGCATACTAGTTTTGGTTGGATAGAATAATCCATCAGCCCTGGATACTCCATAAACGAATGTGTTAACACCAGTTCCTGCACATTCATCTATAGGAACCCAAGCATCTTGTAGGTCCATTGGCGGTTCAAACACAAATAAATAGTAATGACGGGCATCATTGAAATAGATAGTTCTGTTTTTCATTATTTAACCCCTTGGATCCTTATAGGTGTATAAGGTGTTCACTCTTTTACTTGAAAATTATTCTGTAGTTGAGAGTGTTTGATTTTTGGATTTACTCGCAAGCACCAGTAGGATCTTGAAATAATATATGAAGTCCCCAGTGAGGATATGGGAA
>CEOQ01074239.1_pt1 | contig 13931 bp, 9 predicted proteins | sample 361351 | NCBI WGS metagenome assembly CEOQ01 (sample SAMEA2619907, study PRJEB7988) | marine metagenome | biome: marine biome (ENVO:00000447); feature: deep chlorophyll maximum layer (ENVO:xxxxxxxx); material: "saline water (ENVO:00002010), including plankton (ENVO:xxxxxxxx)" | depth 60 m | reverse complement strand
TTTGATTATCACTCTCATCACAGCCTTTATCCCATCTTTGGTTGGGATTGTACTCACATTCAGTGGAACATTTTATTACATATACAAAATAAAAGTCTCTCGTGTACAGTAATTATTCTTGAATTAATTTCAAAATTTTCATGTTTTATAAATACACGTTTATTTTTATTATCTTTGGACTAACACTTTCCTTGTCCTCCCCATCAAATACTGAATTTAGATCGACCTGGGTCATCACCTGGGATCACATAAACCGATATGAGCCAGCAGTGCAAAATATGAATCGAGTGGCAAAAATTATGGATGACCATGTAGACGCCAATATGAATGCAGTTATTTTTCAGGTTCGCCAGGGTGGAACTGCTTATTACCAATCATCTTATGAACCTTGGGGTTATTATGCCGGATATCAATATCCCGGTTATGACCCTTTGGCTTTAGCCATTGAAGAAGCCCATGCCCGTGGATTGGAGCTTCATGCCTGGTTTAATGTATTTCAAACCTCAAGCACACATAACGGTGCCCCTGCAGCTGAGCACCCGGAATGGATTTGTCGCGATCAAAATGGAATACCGATGACCTCATACCGATCTTTGTCTCCCGGATTAGATGCAGTTAGGAATTACACCTTGCAAGTAGCTATGGAAATTGTTCGAAATTATGATATTGATGGGTTGCATTTAGATTATGTCCGCTGGAATGAGCACACAAATTCTCAACGAAACTCACCGTCTCATCAAGAGCAATTGAATAGAATTGATGGATTCATAACCCAACACGAAATTGAAGAATTGACTTCAAATCCATCAGGACGATATTTATACGATTATGAACATCCCTATTCTGCCGGTATCCCAAATGGATTCAGTTCTTGGGAAGACTGGTGGCGATGGAGCGTGACAGAATTTGTGAGCACACTCCATGATTCAATCCAAGCGGTGAAGCCCCATGTAAAGTTGAGCGCTGCAGTTTTAGGAAAATACAATTGGTCCGGGTGGCAAGGGTATGGCACTGTTTACCAAGATGGAGCGCTTTGGTATAATGAAGGTTATTTAGATCACATAATGCCCATGAGTTATCATTGGACGACTTCTGAAGGATTTATAGACATGCTTTCCAATGATTGTCCAAACTGTTGGGAATTATTTATTCAACCGGGAATCGAATCTGGGCGGCCTTTCACAGTTGGACCGGGATCCTATATTTTGTCGGATAATAATGTTTGGAATAACCACAACAGTATTGTCAGTGCCATCCGGGAATTAGGATGGGTTGATGGTTTCCAATTTTTCAGCTATGCAACTTGGCGGGATCATAATTATTTCACCACAGCAGGGGAAACATTTTTTATCGAGAAATCAAAAATAAAACCAAATCCGATTGGCACTCCAGGATCAATTGACCCTCCCACCATTGTTTTGTCATCCGGCGAAGAAAATGAATATCAATTGGAAGTTTACCCAAAAGAAACGGAGGAACCGAATTGGATCATAACCTACCAATCCACAAGCCCAACTGCTTCTAATGAGTCTGCAAATATTTTTGATATCCATTTTTCGAAAGATTCTTTTGTTATACCCATAGACTTTTCAAACTTAGATACATCGCAAACCCAATTTTTCTTTTCAACCACTTCAGACCGGTTTTGGAAAGAATCAAATAAATCCAATCTTATATCTTTCACCTCTAATGAAGATCAATTACAAAAATCTTTTTATCTCACCCAGAACTATCCCAACCCATTCAAGGATGAAACCAATATTTTAGTGGTAACATCCTATAAAAGAGAAGTAGCACTGGTCATTTGGTCCCTCACTGGGCAAAAAGTAAAAACAATCCTGAACGACGAATTGTATCCCGGATATTACTCTTATGATTGGAATGGGATGAATGATGACGGACAAGAAGTATCTTCCGGCATTTATTTTTGCACATTGAGTTGGAATAATAAAATAATCGATTCCAAAAAACTGATTTATGTAAAATAAATTCCTATTTTACCAATCGAATTACTCGCTCAGAGATAAAACACATTCCGATATTCACAGCAACAGAAACAAGGATGAACCAAGTCCATGCTAACCCAATTTGTTTTAAATAGAAGACAATTAAGCAACTGGAAATGAGTCCAATAATTAAACTGGTGGGGTGAAAAGATTGATTGAGTTTACTCAATAAAAAAAGTCCTAATAAACCCCCATAGGTAAATGAGGCAATTTGGAGTCCCATGATAACAATGGCGGAATCACCTTCATCAAAAATGAGAGCAATTCCTATCAGGACAATGGCCCAAACCCCACTCACCAATTGTGATTTTTTAATATCCGCTTCGCCTTTTAGCCAATCTGTAATGGTAGATGAAGCCAAGGAATTGATGGAAGAACTCAAGGTTGACATTGCAGCTGATAAAATACCCGCCAAGAGCAATCCTTTCACACCAATGGGTAAATGGCCAACAATAAAGGTTGAAAATTCTCGATCTTTCTCTAATTCGATCCCGCCTAGGTAAATATAGATCAAAGAACCGGCCAATAAAAAAATACCAAATTGGAGAAAAACAAATACACCGCTGCCGATCATAGCCTTTTTACCGGATTCTAAGTCTTTCGTACCTAATACTCTTTGAACCATCATATAATCTGCCCCATGGGAGGAAAATGATAAAAACATCCCTCCAATCACAGCGCTAAAGAATAAATATGGTTCGTGAAACATATTACCTGTGAAATTCAAGAACTGCATTTTCCCGGCGGTGCTTAATTGTTCCAGCGCAACCCCAAGTGACATATCCATATTATATACTATATAATAAATAGACATCAGTCCACCGGCTAAATAGAGTACAAATTGAAAACTGTCGATCCAGACTATTGTACGTATCCCACCCAGCAACGAATAAACCAATGTAACAGCGCCAATGACCAAAACTGCTGCAGGAAGCGACCATCCGGTGACAACTTGGACAATCACTGCTGTAGCAAGATAACGAATCCCGTCAGCAAGAATTCTCGTAATGAGGAAAACACCTGAGGCAACTTTTTGAATTTCAGGACCAAATTTTTCACCAAGAACTTCATAGATAGATGTAATGCCAGATGAAAAATATTGCGGTAGTAAAAACACACTCACCAGGATTCTGCCTAAAATATAACCGATAGCCAGTTGTAGAAAAAACCAGTTACCGCGATAAGCGATTCCCGGAATGCTGATAAAAGTAAGGACTGATGTTTCTGTTGCAACGATGGAAAACATTGCCACAACCCAAGGAAGGTTTTTGCCACCAAGAAAATAATCTTTGGTGGTTTGATTCAACCTGCTCTGCCACCAGCCAAAGCCTATGAGCCCAGTTAAAAATAATAAAATGATTGACGTGTCTATCCAGTGCATTTTATGATGATTAGAATCTTTTATTCGTCACCCGAAATATATTTCCACCTGGATTTCAATTTCAAATTTGGGTTTTGCTCTGTAAATCCCAGAGATTCATAGACCGCAGAATGGATACGTTGCCGCCAGTCAAAATATTTTGGGTTTTTTGCTGATCGATTGGGATGAACTGCATTTGTGAGTAGAATAACAATAACCTGATTCTCAGGATCAATCCACAAAGAGGTGCCTGTGAATCCATTATGTCCATAACTGGAATCACTTAAATATATTCCGCCGGATGCTTCTCCATCCGGGCTGTCCCAGCCCAAACATCGTGAACTCCCCTCAATGATATTGGCGCGCTGTGTAAATAACTCGATTGTTTCTTGTCTAAAAATTCTTGTCCATCCGTAGAGCCCTTTATTCAACATCATTTGGGAAAATCGCGCCAAGTCGCGAACGGTAGAAAAAAGACCGGCATGACCCGAAACACCCCCAATGCAGTGAGCGTTTTCATCATGGGCTTCCCCTTGAATCAATCCTGCTCGATAGTCTTCAGAAATTTCTGTGGGAACGATGCGATGAAACTTTTCTTGAGGCGGATTAAAAAAAGTTGATGTCATACCTAGGGGCTGAAAAATGAGCGAATCTGCAAATTGGTCCAAAGTAACATCGCTTACTTTTTCAATCAATTTCCCCAATACAATCAGTCCTATATCCGAATAAATCGTTTTCTCTCCCAAGCCAGATTCCGGTGCTGTATTAAACACACTATCCAGTTTCGACTCAATAGATCCATTCATTTTGTAGTATTGTTTGAATGACGGCAATCCGCCTGTGTGGGTTAATAAATGCCGGATTGTTATTATCGATTTTTGAGAATCTGCTGCCTTTTGTTTTCCGGAAAATTCAGGCAAATGTTTCACCACAGGATCATCAAGATCAACTTTGCCACTTTCAACCAATTTCATGATAGATGATGTGGTGGCTATGACTTTTGTAATGGATGCCAAGTCAAAGATATCACTGGTTCTGACGTCTCTGTTTTGGTCATAAGTATGAAATCCAAATGCTTTTTTCGAAAATATTTTACCATTCTTGGCCGCTAATAGCACACCACCGGGCCAAGCCCTATCTCGGACTGACTCTTCTAATAACTGATTTAGTTTATTTGTTTTTACACCAAGTTCAGTCGGCAATACCTGAATAATTTCAATACTCGGTTTATGTGCTTTTTTTTGTTTTACTGTTCTTTGTCTTTCTAATACAATTCCTTCACCAATCGTTGCTACACCGGGAATTGAAACAGGTAGTTTCCCTGATATTTTAGTTTCTCCAAGAAGTGCTTTGACCAATGCATTTTGCATGACTGTATTATCCTTATAAGCGCAAATGTAAACCGGGATTTCAGGAAATTCACGAATGAGGTAAGGTGTCCCTAAACTTGCTAAAATAATATTATCAGTTTTTTTGACAAGAGAACGAACAAAATCAGATAATTTATTTGATAAATTAATCTGATCCTTCCATGCTTTTGGGTTTACAAATGCATTAATGAGAATAGGACTGTTTACGGGAATATCTTCTAAGACAGTATTCAAATAATTCCTTGAATCGGATTCATCAATCTGTATTATCTTTACCGCTGTCCCTAATTTTTTAATATCCTTGGAGACTAATGAATGAGAATGGTTATTCCTTGAATCAAAGAGATCAATCACGAATAAAGGATTTTTCTCATTATTCACCAAGGGAATCAAATTCAATTCATTTTTTACGCATGTGATTGCTTCTGTTGCCATTTGATTCGCCACGGTCCGATTTTCTTTTTTACCAATGGTTTGTCGTGCATAATCAGAAGTGATGAATTTTGATTGATTTAAACCGGCTTTCATTTTTATTTGAAGCATTTTCAAAGCAGATTCATTTATTCTATTGATTGGGATAAGACCTTGGTGGACTGCTTTTTCAACAACATCAATAGAACCCTTCAAATTATAATTTTGAATAATTACATCGCTGCCTGCATTGATTGTTTCGATTAGGGCGTAAGCGTCGGAATAATTTTTTGTCACGCCACCCATGCCCATTGCGTCTGTAATGACAACGCCATCAAATCCTATTTTTTGTTTGAGAATAGATTGAATCCAAAAAGGGTCTATTGAAGCAGGTGAATCTGATTCCGGTTGATAATCCGGCGCATGGACATGGGCCACCATGATGGCATCTACACCGGCATCAGCCATTGCTTGAAAAGGTGGAATTTCCACAGACCATAGGCGACCGGAATCACTGGGAATCATGGCAAGAGAAGAATGAGAATCTGTTTCTGTATCACCATGTCCCGGAAAATGTTTGGCTGTTGCCAATACACCATTTTCTTGTAATCCTCTCATGTAAGGAATTGCAAAATTAGTGACTAAATCGGGGTGTTCGCCAAATGAACGCGTATTTATGATTGGGTTTTCCGAGTTATTATTGACATCAACTACAGGAGATAAATTCCATTGAATTCCCGCTGCTCGGGCTTCTTCGGCAACTATTTTCCCTGCTAAATAAGCATTATCAGGATTATCCGTCGCTGCTATTGCCATGAAAGGAGGTAAATCTGTTCCCGAGGGAAAACGCTGATGAAGTCCATATTCCATATCAGCATCAAATATGATTGGAATTTTCGACATGGCTTGCATATCATTCATGATGACCAAAGAACTGCTCACATCACCATACCAAAGGTGGATTCCACCAATACCATCCGTTTCAATTAAATGGGTGATTTCATCCCATTTTTTTTCCGGGATATCCTTGAAGCGCATATTCATTCGGTAAATCATCATTTGTGCGATTTTTTCCCGTAAAGTGAGTTCACTCAATGTTTTCTCTGCCCAATTTTTCTGTTGGTTGGGAAGAGTCGTACATCCTGCGAATAACAGAATCAGTATTAAAATGAAGGTTTGGTTTTTCATTGAATCATGAATTAATTAAATAAATGGCGGAGATATTACAAATCTTTTATTTTCCTTGCTAAAATTCTAACGCTTTTTATTCAAGAATTAATTATTTTAATTTAGTTTTTCCGGATGCCACATACCCTTGTACAACTTGTTGGGCAACTCATCATTGCCGGATTTCGGGGAACGCAAGCGGGACCCGACTCTCCCATTGCCACATTTATTCAAGATTTTAACCTCGCCGGTGTGATTCTCTATGATGAAGATTTGGAGATTGGCGGTCTTGGATCACGAAATATTCAATCACCGGAACAATTAACCCTATTAACTCAAGATTTACAATCTTATTCTGCGAATCCATTATTGATTACAATTGATCAAGAGGGAGGTCAAGTAAATCGGTTGAAATCAGATTACGGATTTCCGGAGTGCCCACCATGGCAACAATTTGGAAAATTTAACAGTGAACTCATGACAAGACAGTATGCTCAGATTTTAGGAGAAACCTTAAATGGCTGTGGCATCAATGTGAATATTGCCCCTGTATTAGATTTGGATTATGGTGAAGAAACCGTCATTGGAAAATCCAAGCGAGGCTTGTCCCAAGATCCATCAACTGTGGTCACCCATTCTAAAATATTGTTAAGTGAAATGAAAAAGAGTGGCATCATTTCTTGCGGAAAACATTTCCCCGGACAAGGCTCCGCTTCCGGCGACACCCACGAAGGTTATACAGATATTTCAGATTCGTGGACCGTGAAAGATTTGCTCCCTTTTGATGAACTCATTCAATCCAATGATTTGGATATGGTGATGGTGTCTCACACTTTCGATCATAAATTGGATGAGAAATATCCTTCTTCTCTTTCACGCGAAATAATTACGGAAGTGCTTCGGAATGATTTAGGGTTTTCCGGTGTTGTCATTTGCGATGATCCCAGCATGAAAGCCATTTCTCTCCATTATGATTTAGAAACAACATTTGAACTCATGCTGAACGCTGGGGTTGATTTATTTTGTCTTGGGAATAACTTGAATTATGATGCTGATTATATTCCAAACTGTGTAGATGCCATAGTGTCTCTTTTGAAATCGGGAAAAATCACAGAAGATCGGATCCAAGAATCCATCCAACGAATTCATCGATTAAAAACAACATATGGTATTGTCTAATCAAAATGTAATTATTGGCATCGATTGTGGTGCCACGAAAGTTTTGGTGCAGTCAGCAATGGTTGATTCTGAAACCGGTATGGTTTCCCCTGGTGAGTTTCAACTTGAAAAAACCTATGCCAAACATTCCAGTTGGAATCAAAATTTTATTCCGATCCATTTAGATATTCAACAACAGGAATTTTTGGAAGGTACTATTAATTTGACTGAACCGGAAATGGATCAAGGTGATGTGATGGTGGAGACGATTCGAGAAGTTTTTTTAAATCCCTCTGTAACTCCCTTTTTAAAAGATAGAACGAAAGAGGGATTTAAAAAATATTTAGCTCTATGTTTCCCCGGGATTAAAAACGAACATGGCATTGTGATCATGGCCAATGGTCCACGGGCCCCAAATCTTTATTCTCGAATTGGCATTGATGAAGCATACAACGACTCAGACTGCTGCGTGTTAGGTGAATGGAAATCTACCATTGGTCAATTACAACAATGCGAAAATGCCATTTACATCGGCGGTGGAACCGGCATCGCTGACGGAATTATTCTGAATGGGGACTTAATTGATTTTAATATAAGAGATGATGTAATACGGTCTTGGGAATTAATCATGGAAGATGGTCATTCAGTTGAGTCTCTCCTTTCGCCAAAAGGGATGATTGATCAATGGAATTTTTCTCATGTTGAAAAAATTTCTACTTTATCTGAACTAAGTGAAAAAAATGATGCAACCATTATTTTTGAAAAAGCTACTGAAGCATTTTCATGTTTAATACAGGATCGGATTTCCTTTTTTCAGGCAAATAATTCTGAGATTGAAAAAATTGTTATAGGGCAACGATTAGGAATATTCATGTCTGAATCAGCATTGGGTACAATGATTGAATCGACAACAACAATTCCAATCGTGTATTCAAAAGATAGGCGAACAGCTGCTCTCGGTGCAGCATGGAAAAAAGCATGCTCGTAAAAGGAGATATTCCAGCAAAAGAACCTATCGTTTCCATCGGACTCGTTTTACCCGAAGATAAAAAAGATTCAATTTCTGTGGTGGATTTGAACAACAATGTGTCCTTAATTATTGATTTAACTTTTCAAGAAAAATATCTCCCCAATTCTACCTATACCCTCTCCACCATACGAGCAGGCCGTGGGTTCCACTGGGAAAAAGAAATTGAAATCACGGTTAATGGAGAATTAGAATTCAAATTGATGGATGGATTTCTTTTCGTCATAAATCATATTCCATTGGAAAAATATTTGGTTTGTGTAGCCACATCAGAAATGAGTGGTGAATGTCCGCCAGCACTGTTGGAGTCGCAAACCATCGCTGCACGATCTTGGCTTTTGGCTGCTTCAGAACAAAAACATGTCGACTTGGGATTGGATGCCTGCAATGACGATTGTTGTCAACGGTATCAAGGCATTGGCAATGTAACGAAAGAAGCACAACGTGCAGTTGAAAAAACCCGTGGAAATGTTTTAACATTTGAAAATGAAATTTGTGATACGCGCTATTCCAAATCTTGTGGTGGTATGTCCGAACATAATGAAAATGTCTGGCACGATGAGCCAAAACTGTACCTCCGTGGCATAACTGATGGTGAAGATACATCAGTGATTGACTTACCATCAGAACAAGATTTAGCTCAATGGATTGAAGAACCACCCAGATCGTTTTGCGGTCCAGATTTTATTCCTGAAAGTCAGTTAAAGAAATATTTAGGACATGTGGACAAATCGGGCCACTATTTCCGGTGGGACGTGACCTATAGTCAATCTGAATTGACTCAACTCATTTCAGAAAAAACAGGACGAGAATTTGATACAATTGAATCACTTCAACCGCTGAATCGCGGTGTCTCCGGAAGAATCACCTTGCTTCGAATTCAAGGAATTTCAAATCGTGAATCTGTTTCCCTTCATCTGAAAAGCGAATATGAAATCCGCCGTGTGCTTCATCCAAAATTTTTATTTAGTTCTGCTTTCATCATTGAAGCAAATTCCACCCCGAATGCTCCTCCTTCTCAGGTAACATTTAAGGGAGCCGGCTGGGGCCACGGTGTGGGTCTGTGCCAGATTGGAGCCTTGGGAATGGCTCTGGATGGTTATGCCACTTCCGATATTTTATCCCATTATTTTCAATCAACTGAACTGAAAAAAATCTATGACTGAATCCATTTCACTCCATTGGCTAGACTGGGGTATCATATTACTTTATATCGCATTTTCTCTCGGCGTGGGGATTTATTTTTCCAAACGAGCCGCCAGCAGCACTGAAGAATATTTTTTATCAGGACGATCTCTGCCGTGGTGGATCGTCGGAACTTCCATGGTAGCCACCACTTTTGCAGCAGATACACCTTTAGCCATTACAGAATTTGTTCGGGGTCCCGGCATTTGGCAAAACTGGTTTTGGTGGAATTTGCTCATGGGATCTTTGTTGGGCGTTTTCCTGTTTTCAAGATTATGGCGCCGTGCAGAAGTTCTCACTGATAATGAATTATTAGAAATTCGATACAGCGGAAAACCGGCTGCATTTCTTCGTGCCTTCAAAGCAGGATATTTTTCCATTTTGTACAATTTTATTGTCATGGGTTGGGTCATTAACGCTATGGCTTCTGTAGTGGCTGTCATGCTGAATATGGATAAATGGACAGCTGTTTGGCTCTGTGTGATAATTGCGTTGGTTTATGCAATTCTATCCGGATTTTGGGGCGTGGTTGTGACTGACCTTGTTCAATTCTGTATCGCTATGTTTGGGTCTATTGCGTTGGCGATTATTGCACTCAATCATGTGGGCGGGATGGAGACACTTCTTACGAAATTATCCGGATTATTAGGGTCCGATGCTGTTCACGAGAATACGCTAAAATTTGTGCCACCTGTCCCCGATGCTGCTGTGTCATCATCCACATTTTGGGAATCTCCTTTTTCCAAATTCCTTATCTTTATCGGCATCATGTGGTGGAGTCATCATGGCACAGACGGCGGCGGATACATCATTCAACGCATGTCATCTGCAAAAAATGAACGTCATGCACTTTTGGCAACACTTTGGTTCAATTTAGCTCACTATGCTCTACGCGTCTGGCCGTGGATTATAGTGGCAGTTGTTTCCATTATCATGTTTCCCATAATCCCGGAAACATATTCCGATTTAGGCGTCAAAGCCGGCTATCCACTGGTGATGAATACACTCCTTGGCCCGGGACTAAAAGGCATCTTGATTGTATCCTTTTTGGCAGCATTTATGTCCACCATTGACACCCATTTAAATTGGGGCGCTTCATATTTAATCAATGATGTGTATAAACGATTTTTCAAACCCAACGAATCTGAACAGCATTATGTGGTTGTGGGAAAAATTTTCACAGTGATCTTGATGGTACTGGCAGCCTTTACAGCCCTGAAAATGCAAAGTATCTCCAAAGCATGGGAATTCATTTTCTCCATGGGTGCAGGGATTGGATTGGTGCTCATCCTTCGTTGGTTTTGGTGGCGTGTAAACGCCTGGAGTGAAATCACTGCATTGGCTACATCCATCTCTGTTACCATTATTTTAGAATTAATTGCATGGAACCAAACTGTTTCCGCTGGAAATTCCTATGAATTATTTGGTGCTTCGCCCGTTTTATTTGGGATTTCATTACAAGTGCATCATAAATTAATGATCATTGTTCCCTTGGCGATCGGCGCTTGGATGACGGCAACATTTTTAACGAAACCGGAACCTATGGATCGATTGAAAGATTTTTATGCCAGAGTTCAGCCCGGTGGTTGGTGGGATCCAGTGGCTGCCGGATTTAATCATACATTACAGCCTGTGAGCCATGGGTTTTTGATTCAATGGGTTGCAGGTATTTTGATGATCTATGGATTCACCTTTGGGATTGGAAATTTGGTATTCAATAATTTCAGTGATGCTGTTTTGTTGTTCGGTTGTGCAGGCATTGGGACGTATTTGGTCTGGAACCGTTCCCTTTCAAAATTGGATTAAACACAAGGCACACAAAGGTCACTAAGAAAATAAAAATTAATAAAACCTTTGAGAACTCCGTGCACTCTGTGTTAATAAATTAAAATGTCAGAACCGAGACGAATATATTCCATTGATATTTTCCGGGGTATGACCATCGCCCTGATGATTCTCGTGAACAATCCCGGGAGTTGGGGACACGTCTATGCACCGCTCCTCCACGCCAAATGGCACGGCTGCACACTCACTGATTTGGTGTTTCCATTCTTTCTATTTATTGTGGGCGCTTCCATGCGATTCGCCTTTGTGAAATGGCATTACTACCCTTCCAAAGAATTTCATAAACATCTCTTCTGGCGAGCCGTTTCCATCTTCATGGCTGGTTGGTTCATACACGCTTATCCATTCATTCTTCAAGATTGGGATTGGTCAACCTTTCGATACATGGGTGTTTTACAGCGCATCGCCATTGCTTATTTCATTTCCGGGATGCTCATCATTCGATATGATTTCAAGAAACTCATGCCAGTGCTCACTGGAATTCTAATCTTTTATTGGGGACTCCTTTGGCTCGGTGGCGGCAGTAATCCTTATGGATTGGAAACCAATTTGGTTCGAAATATTGATATTTGGCTATTTGGCGAACAACATCTCTATGGCGGATTTGGGATGCCATTTGATCCGGAAGGATTGCTCAGCACCCTCCCCGGCATTGCCACTGTGTTGATTGGGTATCTCATGGGTGGCATGCTTCACACTACAAAAAATTATACAGACTGCGCCAAACGCATGGCAACCTTCGGTGGTATCATCATGGTTGTTGGCTGGCTTTGGGGATTCATTTTCCCCATCAATAAAGCGCTTTGGACAAGTTCTTATGTTTTATTTACAGGCGGGATTGCCGCTTTGGTATTGGCAGGACTTACATGGTTGATTGATATAAAAAAATGGAAACAACCATTCTGGCCTTTTGAAGTGTTTGGAACGAACTCCATTTTCTTGTTTATTGCCTCAGGGCTTTGGACAAAAACGATTCTTGCAATCAAATTGGATTTAGATGGTAAATCCGTTAGCGCTTACAATTATTTATACAAAACCATTTTCGTTCCAATGGCTGGAGATATGAACGGCTCCCTCCTCTTTGCACTCACCCATGTACTAGGGTTTTGGCTGGTGCTGTATTGGATGTATCGGAAAAAGATTCAGATTAAATTGTAACATGAGATTCTTTCTATCCTGCCTTCTTTTTTTTACTTTTTCTTTTTCAAAGAATGCCCCTTATGTCGTTGTTTTAGGCATCGCCCAAGATGGTGGTGCGCCCCATGCCAATTGCCAAAAATTATGTTGTAAAGATTTGTGGGAAAGTGGTGAAAAAGAAAAAGTATCCTGCATTGGAATTGTAGATCCAAGATCGGGAAAAAGTTGGATCATTGATGCCACACCGAATTTTCCCCAACAACATAAAATATTAACAAAAGATTACCAATCGGATTTGGCAGGAATTTTTCTTACCCATGCGCATATGGGTCATTACACAGGACTTCTCCATCTTGGTCGGGAAGTTATGGGCGCGAAAAGTATTCCTGTGTTTGCAATGCCAAGAATGAAATCATTTTTAGAATCCAATGGACCGTGGAATCAACTGGTGTCATTGAATAATATTGAATTCCAACCCATGAAAAATGACAAAGAAATCAAATTGGCAGATGGACTATTCATTGAACCTTTTTTAGTTCCCCACCGGGATGAATACTCCGAAACGGTTGGCTATAAAATCATGGGGTTGAATGCTTCCGTTATGTTCATCCCTGATATTGATAAATGGGAAAAATGGGATCAGGATATTTTTAATGTAATTCAACATGTGGATGTAGCTTTGGTGGATGGCACATTCTATTCTCAGGATGAAGTCCCACATAGGGATATGTCAGAGATTCCTCATCCGTTTATTATGGAATCCATGGACTTATTACTCAATTTGAATACTAAGAATCGAAATAAGGTTCATTTTATTCATTTTAATCATTCGAATCCTGCCATCAGAGATGGCGCTGCGGCGAACCAAATTCGATCAAACAGATTTAATGTCGCCCGAGAAGGAATGATTTTTAATTTATAGCCAGGAAGGTGGCTAATGTATTATTAGTTTGAACCCCTAAAGTCCCCTTATTATAGGGGGACACAAAAGAAATTCAATCTGGTTGTATTCTCCCCTGTATTAGGGGAGAATACAACTAGCCTGCCCCACGCTGTGCGAGGCTGGCAGGGAAGGGCCAAAATTATTAGGGTAAAATGATTCATTAAATTTTAGAATGACTAGAATGACAAAAGTATTTATCACAGGTGCATCCTCCGGGATAGGAAAAGCGTTAGCATTGGCTTATGCAAAGCGTGGTGATACCATTGGCCTTACAGCGCGACGAGAAGACGTCCTTCAAGAAGTTGCCAAAGAAGTTAAATCT
>CEOQ01017218.1_pt1 | contig 13946 bp, 5 predicted proteins | sample 361351 | NCBI WGS metagenome assembly CEOQ01 (sample SAMEA2619907, study PRJEB7988) | marine metagenome | biome: marine biome (ENVO:00000447); feature: deep chlorophyll maximum layer (ENVO:xxxxxxxx); material: "saline water (ENVO:00002010), including plankton (ENVO:xxxxxxxx)" | depth 60 m | reverse complement strand
GACGGCGCGGTTGGGATCCAGGATTGCCGTCAACAGCGAAAGGGGGGACTTGTCTTTCAGGGCAGTCAGGTCGGCGCCCAGTTGTTTGCCGAGACCCTTCAGTTGGTGACAACTGCTGCATTTTTTCTTGAAGACGGTGGCACCACGGGTGGCGTCACCGGTTCGCTTGAGCACACCGAGATGTTTGTCGATGACCTGCTGGCGACTTGTCGAGGCATTGATGGCAAGCAATTTTTCGGCACGCCGTTTGAGAGTGGCGTTCTTCTGGGTGATCAGCCTCTGTCGCGTCGAAGCATCGAGTTCAACCGCTATGATCGTCTCGGCCTCCATCGCATCCAGCAGGCTCTCGTGCCATGCCGGACGGCTCAATAGCACATTGAGCACCTCGCGGCGACGTGTGGGCGAGTATCCGGTCCAACCGCCAATCAGCCTCTTGGCGACACCCGGATCGACACTGCGTTGCAGGGCTGACACGGCGGCCGATTGGAGCGCGGCGTCGGTCTGCGGGGCCAGCCACGTGGTCAGCAAGTCCAGTTCGGCCTGGCTGTCGGCCATGTCCCGGCCCAGCAATCTCGAGGCGATCACACGGTCGGCCACCGGTCGGTCCGGCTTGCCAGCGGTCTGTCTCGCGAGATCCAGTACCTGGCGAAAATCGTCAATTGCCTGACGCGTGGCCGGAGTGCCATTGGTGTGAAGTGTGGACAACGAGAGACCGCGTCGCTGGAGCGTGTCCAGGAGTTTGGCCGACATCGAAAAGAGTTGCTGCGGTGATTTTCGCAGCTTGGGGTCAGCGCAGAGACTGATCCAGGTGGCCAGCGAACCCTTGTTGCCGTAGGAGCCGTCGAGGGCGAACAGGCGTGACAGCAGGGCGTCATTGACCGGTTTCGTGCCGTCGGCGGTTTGCTTGATCATTCGTGAGATGACGTGGGTGATGTTGGATTTGCTCAGGGAACTGGTCAAAGCGGTTTGCAAAAACTGCTGACCTCCGGCGGCGATCAACTGTGGCGCCAACAGTCTCGCCTGTTGTTGGGGGCTTCCGAGTGATCCGGAACTTAGGGCTACCTGGAGCCGGACCTGGGGGTCGGGGTCGTTTGCCAGCGGCAGTATCGCGTTGACCAGGTCCGGGGTGACAGTCGTCAGTGTCTCGGCCAGGCGGACCGCGTGTCGACGAACTCCCGGGTGTGTGTCGGACAGAGACGCGGCGACAATAGCCGGTGTTAGTCCATCCAGGCCGGCGGCCGTGCACAAGGAGTGCAGTCGCCCGAGTGGGCGTGGTGAAGACACGGCCTGTTTCAGCAGCAGTTTCAGGGCCTGGCGATCACCGCGTTGGACGAGCAATTCTTGCGCCAGATCGCGTTGCCACCCATTGGGGCTGTCCAACGCGCGAACCAGTTTCTCGGTGTTGAATCGGTCCAGGCGTGGCGGTCGCCGGGGAGACTTGCCGGTCGGTACGATGCGGTAAATTCGTCCCAGTTGGTGTCCAGCACGAAGATCGAGTCGCTTTTGCCAATCGGCCGGAATCCACTTGGGATGTTCGATCACCGCCCTGTACATGTCGGCGAACCACAGGCAACCGTCGGGGCCGGTGCGGATGTAGACCGGACGGAACCAGTTGTCGCGTGAGGAGAGAAATTCCGATGACCGTTCGTCGGTGGCCCGTTGGCTGGTGAACGTCAATTGTCTGGCGGTGATCCGTTCGCGATGGATGAGATTGTGGACCGGTTCGCAGACGAACGAATTGCCAACAAAGTGGGCCTCGTAGAATTGATCGCGGTACACGGTTGGGCTGCAGGCGGACGTGAACCTGTTGACTCCACCGGGATCGTTGTAGCGGGCCAGGGTTCGGCTGATTGGAAAGACCGGGGCCGGGCCGGGAGTGGTGGAGACGGTGACTCGAGAACCCGGGGCCGCGAGGTGGGGGTTGCGGCGGAGATAGTGGTCGCCGAGGACGAAATGCCACATCGGGTTCGAGTTGTTACAGCCGAACCAGTTGCCCCAGTCGTCTCGACGGCGTCCGAACTGCGTCTGTCCCGCCTGGGCATCGATGCGGCCGGTGTCCGGCTGGATCCGAAAATCGCGACCGCCGATGTTGACCGACTGGCCGGTTTTCGTCGAACGGATTGTTCCACCGCTGTCCCCGTTGGCACAGTAGATCCAGTTGTCCAGGCCTCTGGCAAACCCGTTGACCCGGTGTTGCTGGTTGCCTTCGACGAATCCCTGAAACAACACCTGGCGCCGATCGGCCCGGCCGTCACCGTCAGTGTCCTCGGCATAGAAAATCTCGGGGGCGGCAGAGACCAGGATGCCTTTGCGCCAGGCGATGACCCCGTTTGGGAAGTTCAGCTTGTCCAGGAACACCGTGGACCGATCGTAACGCCCGTCGCCGTTGGTGTCCTCGAGGCATCGGATACGGCCACCGGCCCGGCCCTTTCCGTCGGTTCCCCGGGGGTAGTCACCCATTTCGACGACCCAGAGTTTGCCGTCCGGGCCCCAGTCCAGTGCCACGGGATCCTGGACCAGTGGTTCGGCAGCAACCAGTTCGACCCGGAAACCCGGCCGCAGGCGAATCGAGTTCATCGATGCTTGCGGGGACTTTGGCTGTGGTGCCTGGCCGGCGAGCAGGTCGATGAAACGACGGCGATCCACCAGGTGCGGAAGTCCCGCGGTGTGTTCGTTTTGCCAGACCAACTGTTTTTTGTGCTGAAAGAACCCGTTGTCGGTGCCGTTGGCCAGGGTGATGGGAGGAAATGCCTGGCGGTGGGATCGACTTCGTGGCGACACGTGCATCACGCGGGTTGCCCAACCCGTCTCCAGTGAGTCGAAGAGCCAGATGCCACAGGCATCCTCGTTGGACCAGACGACGTCGAGTTGTCCATCGTCATTCAGGTCGATCAAACGCAGGCCGCGGTCGATCCCTGCGGCGTCGGTCAGCTCGGTGCCAGCCGGAAGTGTGAACGGAAGTTTTGACCAACGACGTCCTCCATCGGTCGTTCCGTAGACCGCATTGTGTTGGCCGTCGGCAATGATCAACTCGTCGATTCCGTCGTTGTCGATGTCTCTGAACCTCAATCCCCGATGGTTCGCCAGGGGCGTGTGAGGTAATGGCGAAGACGGTTTTTGACGACGCACCGGGAAGGACTCGCTGTCGGACTGCCAATGGTTCCCTTCAAGATGCAGCCACAATGCCTGCTGTTGGCTGCGGAGGAGCATCGATGGCTGGCCGTTGGGCCGGACAATCCCGAAGTGGACGATCTCGGAGAATCGTTCGGCGCCTCGGAAAGTGGTGGTTTTCCAGTTGCGGGAACCAGGTTGCCAGATCCGGACGGAAGCCTTGGTGGTGGATGCTCCACTGACGACGTCCTGGTAACCGTCGCGATTGATGTCCAGGATTCGGTAGCCCGCATCATTCTTGAATGGCGGTGGAAAGGCCTTGCTGTCACGACGGAGTCCCGGTCCACCACCCAGGAAGTGCTGGGTCATGCGATCGTGGGCTTCCCGGAAATTGAGGAACTTGACCTTCGTGCCGTGCTTGGAAACGGCATGGTTGATCAGTTCGACCAGTTGAGAGTTCTGACACCAACCGGCTGGATGGAAGACGAGGCACATCACGCCCTGCTTGATAACCGTGATGTCCAGGGCGGCTTTCCAGTCGGTGAGCAGTTTGGGGTTGCCGTTCCCCTGGAGGTTCTGGCTCTCCCAGTCACTGGGCGCCAGGCAAGGGAATTCCCAGCACGTGCGATTGATCACGTAGGGGTAGGGGTAATTGCGGATCGTGTTGACGAAGTTGTCGTACGGCCCGTTGGTGTTATGGGGGATGTACTTCAGGAACCTCTCGCTGCCATCGGATTCCTGGACGAGTTCCCGGGGAATGTCCGGGTCGTCGGACGTGAAGACGTTGAAAATCGAGGTGTCGATCTTCAGGTGATTGCCGGCCGGTGTGTTGCGATTGAAGATCTCGCTGAAGAAACGCGGGCTGACGGTGTTGAGCGAATCGCAGCACGGCATGCGGAAAGCGACGGGACGGTTCCCGGGGATCCGTCCGAGAAGGTCGACACACCGGTCGTAGGTGGACTTGGCCCGCGGGAGGTCGCCGGCGGTCAGGAGAGGGCAGGGGTGATCGATGGTGTGGACTTCGATCGAGAGTCCTTCACCAAGCCAGCTCTGCAACTGTGGATGATCGGGGCGGACCGAGTTGGCCATGATGCTGACCGGTGCCCGGCCGTCTATCTTTTTCAGCCGTTGCAGCACCGGCCGCAGGAAGGCCTCGTACAGGCCGGGGTCTCGCATGTCGTCAATGGCCAGGATCACGACCGCCTCGACACCCTTCTCACCGACCCACTGGGGTGTGACCAGCTTGGGCGAGTTGAGTCCCACGTGGTAGAGGGAGTTCCTGTCGAGGTGAGCCAGTTGGTTGCCCTGGGCGGACACACAGGCAGTGTGAGCCAGCAGCAGGGATAGGCTCGACAGAACGTGACACCAGGTGAGGCGTCGTCGGGCGGTACAGGATCCGGACATCAACCAGGCCTCTGGTGGCAACTGTCAGTCGGTTCGGCTGGTGATTTCCAACAGGTGGAATCCAAACTGTGTTTGAACCGGACCATGCACCTGGTTCAATTCGCCGCTGAAGACAACCTGGTCAAATTCCGGGACCATTTGCCCGGGGCCAAATTCGCCGAGAGCACCGCCATCGGCACCGGACGGGCACTTCGAGTGCTCCCTGGCAGCGTCGGCGAAGTCCAGGCCCTCCTCGATCTGCTGTTTCAGGTTTTCACAGAAAGACTCTTCTTCAACCAAAATGTGTCTCGCGCTGGCGACTGCCATGTTCCCAAGCTCCTCGTGGTGTTGATCGTGAAACGAGTTTTCGAACGGTCCAGTGTAATGAATCCCTCCGAGCTTCTCGCATGTGGCAACCACTCTCCCACAACACGTGGTAACATTCGTTGACGTGGCCAGACCGAGACGGATTCACATCCTGCCCCGTTCTCGTGTGTTTTCTAGGATTGGTCGTGACCAGGATGAAATGTCGATGGCATCGTCAGGCGGTGATCGAGTGGTGCGATTGGGGATTGTGATCCCGGCGACGTATTGCCTGTTGTTTGCTTCGACTGGAGTGCTGGGAGCGCCGGCAGAGAAGGGGGCCGAGTTCTTCGAACGGCGGATCCGGCCCGTGCTTGTCCGCGAATGTTATTCGTGCCATTCGTCGGCGGCAGCCGAAATCAAGGGGGAACTCCGAGTCGACAGCCGGGCGGCGATCCGCGCCGGTGGGGAGACCGGACCGGCTGTGGTTCCAGGGCAGGTGAGCAAGAGCCTGCTGATCGAAGCCCTGGAACACCGGACACTGAAGATGCCGCCGGAAAAGAAACTCTCCCGGAGTGTCATTGCCGATTTTCGGAAGTGGATTCAGCAGGGGGCCGTGGATCCTCGCGATCGGCCACCCTCGGCCAACAAGGCGGCCGAACAGTCCTGGGCCCTGGTGCTGGCGGAACGCCGCAACTGGTGGAGCCTGCAACCGGTCGCCCCTGTTTCACCGCCGCGGGTTGAAAACAATGACTGGTCGCAAAAGCCGATCGATCGATTCATTCTCGCGAAATTGCGTGAACGGCACCTGTCGCCAGCACCGGATGCGGCCGGCTTGACCCTGTTGCGACGCCTGTCATTTGTCCTGACGGGTTTGCCACCGACGCCGGTTCTGGTCCAGCAGTTTCCGGGGCGATACGAGAAAGATGCGGAACGGGCATTGGGCGAACTGGTCGATGCATTGCTGGAGTCTCCTCATTTTGGAGAGCGGATGGCACGTCACTGGATGGACGTTGTTCGCTACACCGACACGTACGGGTACGAATGGGACAATCCGGCCAAGGGGGCGTGGGAATATCGTGATTACCTGATCCGTGCATTCAACACGGATGTCGGTTTCGATCAATTGATCCAGGAGCAGATCGCCGGTGACCTGCTGTCACGGCCGAGGATTGACGAGGCCAGCGGCCTCAACGAGAGCCTGATCGGTCCGATGTTCTTTCACATGGGCGAACACCGGCACGGAGACAATGTTCGCATCAACGGGGTTCGCGAGGAAATGATCGACAACAAGATCGACGCCTTCTCCAAGGCGTTCCTCTCAATGACGATTGCCTGTGCACGGTGTCACAATCACAAGCTCGATGCCGTGTCGCAACGAGATTACTACGCGTTGGCAGGGATGTTCATGACGTCCCGTTGGACCACTCGTTCGGTCGAGGCCCCGGGCCGCCACAAGGTGGCCATCGACAAGTTGAAGGGATTGCGGGATCGGATCGGTGAACACCTGAAGGCGGCGTGGAGCCGCCAGGCAGAGAACTTCGAGGCGGACCTGCTGGCCGCGGTGACGGGGTCTCCTTCAACTGGAGGAGACAGAACTGGCCACCTGGCGATGTGGCGAAAGGCCCTGGGGTTTGAGCCTGGTGACAAGAAAAAATCGGACATGGTGCCGACCGGATTTGTGTCGACGGCTGGACTGGATGGACTCAAGTTCCTGGTGTCACGTCTGGTGTCGTCACCGGACGATGCGGCAGCACGGGCTGTGTGGAACCAGGCTGTTGGTGAATGGACCAAGGCCCGTTCTGAGCGAATCCGGACGAATCGGCGAGACTTCAAATCCCTGGCAGACGTGGGGCGTGATGGCTGGCCGGCCGGCTGGGTGGTCGAGGGCGCCGGGATGCGGCACGGTCGCGTGGCCGACGGCACTCCGTTGATTGCCGTGGACGGAAAACGGGTGGTGCAGGGGCTTTTGCGTCGTGGATTTCACACCCACTCGCTCTCATCAAAATTGCCCGGCGCGGTGCGAATGCCGCGTCAACAAGATGTCCCCGGGAAATACATCAGCCTCGAGTTGGCCGGCGGTGAGTGGAGTGGTTCGATCCGTATGGCCGACAACGCGTTCCAGACCGAGGCGGTGAAGTTTTTTGACTGGCAGCGGCCACGCTGGCAACGGTTTGACGACATCGCTCCGGAAAATGGCATACAACGGGTCAGCTACGACCTGGTTACCAGTGCGTTGAATCCCAATTTTCCGCCTCGCACAGGTGTGGCAAAGGTCGGAAGCCTTCGGTTGCCTGACAAGGACACCGGTTTTGAGAAACGGAGTTGGTTCAGCGTCACCGGCATCGTGACTCATTCCCAGGCCGGTCAGCCAGCCGATGAATTGGCCAGGTACTCGTCGTTGCTCGAAGGAAAACCTCCGCGGACACTTCGTGACGCGTGTCGAAGGATCGGTGCCTGGTTGGCTTCGACTGTCGCCGATTGGAGTGCGGGCCGAGCCGATGGCGATGATGTGCAGGTGATCAATTGGTTGTTGGAGAACGGTTTGTTGGAGAATACCGCGTCGACCGATTCCGACGTGGCGGCCTTGCTGGCAACTTACCGGGAAACCGAACAGTCAATCCCCTTTCCGCGGACCGTCAACAGCATGGACGAACGGGCCGTGGTGCCGATTGACTATCCACTGAATATTCGTGGAAGCATTCACCAGCGGGGGGCGAATGTTCCCCGCCGCTTCTTGCAGGTCTTTTCGGGAAAGACACCGGGCGGTGGTCGAGGTGAATCGGACAGTGGGCGTTTGGAATTGTCTCGATTCCTCGTCGACGAACGTCACGCTCTGACGGCCCGTGTGCATGTCAATCGGATCTGGCAATGGGTGTTCGGCAATGGACTGGTCCGTACGTCCAACGATTTCGGCCGCCTGGGCGAGAGGCCCTCCCACCCGGAGTTGCTCGATTTCCTGGCGCGTGAGTTCATCTCGGGGGGATGGTCGAACAAGCGAATGATCCGGCGGCTGTTGCTGACCCGCGTGTTTCGGCAGTCCGGGCGTCAGTCAACGAAGGGGGGCGCACTCGATCCGGACAACCGCCTTCTGCATCACGTCTCAACACGACGACTGGAGGCGGAGGCAATTCGTGATTCGTTGTTGGCGGTTTCGGGCCGTTTGGATCGGACCCTGTACGGACGAGCAATCAACCCGTATCGGCACGCCGAGGATTCGGCCAAACGGTTGTTCTCGGGGCCGATCGATGGAAAGGGGCGGCGATCGATCTACTTGAAAGTCTCGATCATGGCTCCATCAAAATTCCTGTTGAATTTCAATTTCCCGGATCCGAAACTTCCTACCGGACGGCGGGATGTGACCAATGTTCCAGCACAGGCCCTTGTATTGCTCAATGATCCGTTTGTCGTTGGCCTGGCCGATCAATGGGCCGGACGCCTTGTGACGGATGGCCATTCGGATCCGAAGTCGCGAATTGAAGCAATGTTTGTGCGAGCCCTGGGCCGATTGCCAGAATCGGAAGAACTGAGTCGCTGGGTGGAACTGGCACGAAGCCTGTCCGACGAAGGGGCCGAACAATTGATGACAGACCGGGTGGCCTGGAAGAACGTGGCGCACACGCTCATGAACACCAAGGAGTTTATTCACTTCCGGTGATCCTCGACCGGGGGCGACCTTTTCGGGATCCTGTTGCACAATGTTTTTGATCAGTTCGTGAAATGTCCTTGTGACGACAAACAGAAAAATGACCAGACCATTTGTTTCCAGTTCCGGCGGCCTCAGCAGGCGTCGACTGTTGCAGTCGGCTTCAGCGAGTTTCGGTTGGATGGCGTTCTCCGCTCTCCAGGCCGACCCGGCGCGGGCCAGCCTGGATGTGGGTGCGCCCCACAAACGTCCCAGGGTGCGCAGTGTCATTTTTTGCTTCATGGATGGAGGCCCCAGTCACGTCGATACGTTCGATCCCAAGCCGATGCTCACCAGGCACCAGGGGCAGAAGATCGGTGGCCTGCTGAACAACACGCTCTACAACGACCCCAATCGGGTCTGGCTTGGGTCTCCTTGGAAATTTCGGCGTCGTGGCGAAAGTGGGCTGTGGGTCAGTGACTTGTTTCCACGGATAGCGTCGATTGCCGATGAACTGTGCGTGCTGAAGTCGATGAAGGGGCAACAACCGTTGCATGGGCAGCAGAACCTGCTGTTGCACACCGGGCGTGTCCTGGGCCAGGCGCCCAGCCTTGGTGCCTGGGTCTCCTACGGGCTGGGTTCGGAGAACCAGAACCTGCCGGGCTACGTGTTGCTGAATAACGACTGGGTTCCCAACGGAGGCATGGAGAATTTTGCCAGTTCGTATCTGCCAGCCAGTCACCAGGCAACACTGTTGCGGGCCAAGGGGGTGCCGGTGGACAACATTCGGCCGGCCGACACCGAGAGCATTCAGCGTCGCAAGCTGGCGATTCTGGCCCGGCAGGATGAACTGTTTGCCGGGAAGGTTTCGGACGCGTCGGCGATCGAGGCCGCGATAGTCAACATGGAGACGGCCTTCCGGATGCAGAGCGAGTTGCCGGGAGTTGCTGACATCCGCGCCGAGCCACAGCACATCCAGAAACTGTACGGTGTCGATTCGAAGGACGAGCATCAGCAGTACTACGCAACACAGGCCCTGCGCGCCCGGCGGTTGGTCGAGGCTGGTGTCCGGTTTGTCGAAATCACCTGTCCGAGTTTCGATAGCAACAACTCACCCTGGGATCAGCACGGGAAGTTGAAGCAGAACCACGAGAAAAATGCTCGAATAACCGAGCAATCGGTGGCGGCCCTGATCATCGATCTGAAGCAGCGTGGATTGCTTGATGAGACGCTGGTTGTGTGGGCCGGCGAAATGGGGCGGACACCGCACACTCCCAGGGTGTCGGCGACGTGCGGCCGAGACCATCATGTCAACGGGTACTCGATCTTCCTGGCCGGTGGTGGGATCCGGGGTGGGATGAGCTATGGAGAGACCAGCGAGTTTGGCAATGCGGCTGTGGAGAACATCCTGACAATCCACGACGTGCATGCCACCATCCTGCACCAGTTGGGGATTGATCACGAACAACTGACATTCCGTCACGGCGGTCGGGACCAACGCCTGACCGATGTGCACGGGTTTGTGCCGCCCGAGATCCTTGCCTAGTTGCCACCGGGTTTCAGTGACCGGGGGGCGCGGGGGGGCCGGTGATAGTCTCCCTGGCTCTGGTGAGGAGTCAGGGGCCAGTTGTCAGTTCGGAAGGGGAAGGCGGGCAGCTCCAGTTGGTTCATCAGCCGGCCGACCGGCAGGTTGGACCAGGCATATCGGACCGCCACGGGCTGTTTCACGTCATCTGACCAGACTTCCAATTGCTCGGTGCGGTTCTTGCGTGTTACCCGAGCCCTGGCGTGGTGAAACACCCGGTCCTTGCCGGCGATGTAGAACCCGATGTCATCGTCCTTGTCCAGGCGCAAGCCACGGCCGGTTGGTGTTTCGAAGTGAACGATGATCCGGTTGCCCTGGATCTCGTGCGACGTGTAGATGGGGCCTTTCCAGGGAAACGGTTGTCCGTTTGTTGCTGCCGGAGACTTGTACACCTCGCCCAGGGCCCATCGGGCGGCTCGCTCGCCAACGGGTCGCTTGGCCGCCGGGTGGATGCTCTGATTGGAATTTGTGTCGTAGGTGGCGATCAATCCGGTGTCGTGAGTCGTTCGCCAGGTGTCGAACTGGATTTCGCGGATGACGTTGGTGTGGTGGTTCATGTCGTAGGTCATTGTTCGTCGGTTGCTCCAGCCGGCAATCTGGATGATCCCAAAGGGAAGTGGTCCGAAGGTTTCCCGCCACTGTCGGATGACCAGGGGAAAGGTGTGTGGGAACGGTTTCCACGATTCACCAAACGAGTTGTTCTCACCCTGATAGAAAAGGATGCCGCGAAACGTGAAATGTCGGATCGGATGGATCATTCCGTTGTACATGCCGGCCGGGTGCCGTTGTTGTCGGGGATCCTGGTACAGGCCAGCGTTTGGTCTCCCGGGAATCCGTTTCCCCTGTTTCTTTGCCGCGTCGCGTTGTGCCTCCCAGGCCTTGAGTGCTTTCTGGTAAGCGCGTTGCGCGGCCTGGGGGCCACCCAACGCTTTCCATTCTTTGAGCCGAACGGCGTACTGGTCGAAAAACGGAGCCATTTCCTTGATCGGTTCCAATTTCTCCTGGGCCACCCAGTGCTGGGCCATGGTTCCGCCCCAGGACACATCGACGATCCCGATTGGAACCTTCAGCATCCGGTGCAAGACCTTTGCGAAGTGGAATCCCACGCCGGTGCAATTGCCGACATGTTCGGTGGTCGCCGGTTTCCAGTTGCCCTCCTGGGCCCTGGCTTTGGGGGCCGGCAAATCGGCCTGGGGGGTCCCTCGGCTGATCAGCGGGACTCTCAGGAAGCGAATGGCCTGGAAGTCAGCTGAACCGATTTCGAGGTCCCGATTCACCGTCGAGCGGAGTGTCATTGCCATGTTGCTTTGACCACCACACAGCCAGACATCGCCGACCAAAACTCCATGAAGCACCTTTCGCGAGTCGGTACCTCGGAGGACGAGATCAGCGGGGGCCGCGTTGGCCGGGACGGCTTCGAGTGTGATTGTCCAGTGGCCATCATCATCGGCATTGGTGGTCCTGGTTTGCCCAGCGAATTCGACAGTCACTCGCTCGTTTTTCGAGGCTGTTCCCCAGATCTCCAGCGGCCTGTCCCGTTGAAGTACCATGCCGTCACCAAAAATGGCGGCCGGTGTGGGGGCGGCCCGGAGACCCGGTGTGCAAAATCCGAGGCACAAGCAGGAGATCAGAAGTGCGTGTTGTCGAACCAACATCCGGGGACTCCCGTGAGAAATTGCAGGGGTTGGCGATCAAGCCAGTGTAACAGGGGGGCAACGCCTGTCAGTCGGTCTCGGAGGGGATCAGTCCCCATGAGCGTGCGGCCTCGATGGTCAGTCGGGCCAGGTCCGCGAATGATTCATCGTGTCGTGGCCGGATGATCTCGAACGTGTACGTTCCGGCGTACTGGACCTGTTCAAGTGCGCCGAGGATGGAACTCCAGTCCAGGCCTCCCTGCAGAGGAGCCCAGTGGTCGTCTCGTGGGTCGTCGTAATCGACGTCCTGAAGATGCGTGCCCCAAAGTCGATCCCCGGCGGCCAGGATTTCCGCAGCGGGGTCGCGGCCGTTGGTCCAGGAGTGGCCCACGTCGACAATCAATCCGACCTGTTCGGCCGGGAATGGGTCGATGAACTCACGGAGGTCCTCGACGTGCATGAGTGGATAATCGGCGTCCTGGCCAGCGTCGCGGAGATCCCGGTTGTACGGCAGGTTCTCAAGCAGGAGGCGTACGCCGGCCCGCTCGGCGACCGGTACCAATTCTGTGACCGATTGTCGCATGGCTTCAATCATCGGGGTGTAAAGCGACTTGATGTCCCGATCTTGGGGCAGAAACATTGGGTTGGGGATTCCGTGAATCACCAACCCGGTCGCTCCGATCTCGCCGGTTAGTCGGACGGCATCGGCCAGAACCGCAACGGCGGTGGTTCTCCATTCCTCGGTCACGCCACCCAGAACGTTGGTGCGTGCCGGTGCATGAACCGTGGTGGCCGAAAGGTCTCTTTCCTGGAGGGCCTTCAGGATGGACGGGGCTTTTGCGAGTGGGGTGTCCTCGATGCCGTGCCGGTCGCAGGCAAATTCGACGTGTCTGAAACCCACCTCGGAGATCTGGTCAAACGTCGGTGCGTAGGCTGATCCCGGGAAACCGTATGTGGAATAGCTGACCGGGGCCATGACTGGACCTCTGGCGGTTGGACGTGTTGGGGTAACCGCAACGAAGTGTGTCGCAATCGTGAAGTTCGTGCCACCTCGCGACGGGCAATCGGCTGGGAATCAGTCCGACGACGAGGGTGTGGCTGTCTGGTAGGATGACCGGACGAGTCGAGTTGTGCTGGGGATGTGTCGTTTTTGGTCGAGGGTGTCGATGTTGCCAGGTCGTTTGCTTTTGCTCGTGCTGTTGGCGTTCGTCGTGATGGGGGGCGGCCCAGCTGGGGCAGAGCACCCAAACATCATCCTGTTGATGGGTGATGACCATGGCTGGGATGAAACCGGTTACAACGGGCACCCCCATCTGAAAACCCCGGTGCTGGACCAGATGGCTGCGACGGGGCTCAGGCTCGATCGGTTCTTTTCGGCACATCCTTCGTGTTCACCCACACGGGTCAGCGTGATCACGGGCCGCCATCCCAACCGGTGTGGGACCTTTGCACCCAACTTCTCGATCCGGCCTGAAGAAATCAGTGTGGCGACTATTCTCAAACGAGCTGGTTATGCCACGGCCCACTTTGGCAAGTGGCACCTGGGCCCGGTCAAGGCCGACTCGCCGACCAACCCGGGGCGAATGGGATTTGACACGTGGCTTTCGCACGACAACTTTTTTGAACTCAATCCGGTTCTGTCTCGCAATGGCGATGCACCGGCAAGGATCGAGGGCGAGGGCTCTGAAATCCTGGTGTCCGAGACGGTGGAATTCATCAAGCGAGCCAAGTCGGCCGGGAAACCGTTTTTTGCGGTCGTCTGGTTTGGGTCGCCTCATGAACCGTACAGCGGACTCGAAAAGGATCTGGCCCTCTACAAAACTCTGCGTGATGAGTATCCCCAAAAGACGGTGCGTTTGACGTCGAACAAGACCGGTCGCCCGACGACACGTCCCTTGGGCGAGGTGTTGCAGGAACGCTACGCCGAGATCACCGCCATGGATCGTTCGATCGGGCAACTCCGGGAGTGGCTGGGCCAGGCAGGCCTGAAGAAAAACACGCTCGTGTGGTATTGCGGTGACAACGGTACTCCGGCAGGTGGCATCGTGACGTCGCCGTTTCGTGGTCGAAAGGGAACGATGTACGACGGAGGCGTCCGGGTTCCCGGTCTTATCGAATGGCCGGCGACGATCACCAGGCCCCGAGTGAGCGACGTCAACACCGTTACCAGTGACATCATGCCCACGTTGTGCGAATTGATTGGCCAGCCATTGCCCAAGCGGCCACTGGATGGGGTCAGCCTGGTCGGGTTGTTCAACGGTACGATGACCAGGCGAGACCGTCCGATTGGTTTCTGGAGCTTCAA
>CEOQ01008318.1_pt1 | contig 13973 bp, 11 predicted proteins | sample 361351 | NCBI WGS metagenome assembly CEOQ01 (sample SAMEA2619907, study PRJEB7988) | marine metagenome | biome: marine biome (ENVO:00000447); feature: deep chlorophyll maximum layer (ENVO:xxxxxxxx); material: "saline water (ENVO:00002010), including plankton (ENVO:xxxxxxxx)" | depth 60 m | reverse complement strand
TTGAATATCAGTTGCCAGAGGATGTATTGACTTTGATAATGGGTGCTTCTGTAACTGAAGAAAGTGCCGTGACGCAAACTGTTTTTCTCGTCGTGATACTATTGCTGACCGTCACCTTATTTGTACTGAATCTGCCTCGAATTAGGGTACACCTAAATAATAGTAACCAGTAGATTGAAATCATTTAGTCACATTTTTACTTTAGCAGCATTGCTTTCTGTTTGCTTTAATTCTGCGGCAGCGGAACTAGAAGAAGAATTTATTCAGCAAGAATTGGCACGAACACAGCTCGACCCTGATCATGCAGTTACATTTGAAATTAATGCGCCATCTGAATTTGTATTTCAATTTCTCATCCGTCGCGTTGCTGACTATGCAAGCGAAGCAGTTGCCGTGGAATTCGACCATAACAATTCGCTTACCCCGGATAGATTAGATGGGGGATCAGTTCGCATCACAACCATGGAAAATGCAGGCCAGTTAGTTCAACGCATTCTTTTATTTGACCCTCCACTTAGTTATGCCTATTACACTGATATGAACGCATCTACAATAGAAGCTCCGTTAGATTATTCGTTAGCAAGATACAATCTCACGGAATTAGATAACAACAGAACCAGAGTACAAATTTCTGTTGTTTATAAATCAAGCTCTCGGTTGTTGTCTTATTTTGTTAGAAGAGCATTTAATGCTGCTCTTGAAAGTGATTTCGAACTGGCCGTACATAAAATCGAAGAGGAATATCAATAAATTGAACGTTTACTTATTACTGATTAAGAATGTTAAGCCGTAAATATCATTACCGACTCCTGTTACCGTATATATAACTTCCTGCGATTCAAGATCATAGCTCTATATTTACAATCGGAATTAGAGGAATCCAACGAATTATATAAATTTGGATTCCTTTGAAAATGAAATAAATTGAAATATTACCTTGCACATAGACTGGCAGGCTCTACCATTCAGCATCAATTCCATACGCTGCCGAATTAATTAGAAAGTAATCATGAAAATATCGCAGTTCGTGTTAGCGATTAGCATAGCATTTGTTTCCCTGATTAGTTTTTCCGCGGAAGAAGGAATATATATTCCCCGAATTGATGGCGAGCCCACCTTGGGTGATTTTGAAGGCATGGAACCTCGCTCAGAGTTGGCCCGCTCTATGTCAAAAGTAGAAGGATTCATTCAGAGAGATCCTGACGACGGCGAGCCTGCCAGCCAAGATACCGAAGTCTATATTGGTTACGACAACATTAATCTCTATGCCATCTGGCTTGCCTTTGATGATGAGCCAGAATTAATCCGCGCAAATTTATCTTCTCGAGAAAATATCGGTGGCGACGACCGCGTAGGTCTGACCATCGATACATTTAATGATCAACGCACCGCACTGTCTTTTCATGCAAGTCCATTGGGAATTCAATGGGACGCAAGATGGACAGAAGGGTCGTCTCTTCGCGCAGGTTTCGATATTACTTTCGATTCGGTTTGGTATAGCGATGGCCAGTTAACCGATAAGGGTTATATGGTAAGCATGGCTATTCCTCTGAGAAGTCTGCGCTTTCCTGATTCGGATGAACAATTGTGGCGTGTTCAGTTTGGACGGAATATTCCTCGATCCAGCGAATTTTCCTTTTGGCCTAGATACACAATAGAAATAGAAGGACGACTTAACCAGACAGCACTGCTTCAAGGAATAGAAAGCGTATCGCCAGGCAATAACTCACAGTTCATTCCATTTTTGTTTGCACGCGATGTTGAAGCCCTGGATACAAGGGCAATTGGCGGCCCAAAGCTTGATAGAGCTACTGAACAAGATGTCGGTCTCGACGCCAAATTTGTTTTTAATGATTCCTGGGTTTTAGATTTAACATTGAATCCTGACTTCAGTCAGGTTGAATCAGACGAGCCTCAAGTAACCGTTAACGAGCGTTTCGAAGTTCAGTTTCCCGAGCGGCGTCCTTTCTTTGTCGAGAACGCTGATTTCTTTGCCAGCGATTCAATTCTTTTGTTCACCCGTCGCATTGTAGACCCGGAAGGTGGCATTCGATTCACCGGTCGTGAAGGTGATTATGGATTAGGCGCTATTTTTATCAATGATGAGGCGCCAGGTTTAAATCGAGAAGCTGGCGATCCGCTAGATGGCGAAAAAGCAAACATTGGGATTATTCGTGGCTTTCGCGATATCTCTGAACAATCCCGCGTTGGTTTTTTCCTGAGCGATAGGGTACTAGGCCACGGTTACAATCGAGTAGCGAGTCTAGATGCCCGTTTTAAACTTACTGATAACTGGATTACCCAAGCACAGCTAGTTGGAACAGATAGTGAACCAACTTTAGGCGGAGAATCAACAACTGGTTACCAACGCAATATACAATTTAATTACACTGGTCGAACGGTAAATAGTCATTCACACTTTGTAGAAACTACAGACCACTTTCGCACCGACCTTGGATTTCAGAATCGCTTTTTTAAGCCTGATACATCGGGTATACACAACAGTGTAGATTTGAATTTCTACCCTGAAGGATCAAGTTTAAATCGCTGGAGCACCGGCTTCTTTGACGTCTACTTAAATGACAATGACGGTACCCGGATTTATCACCAGTTCGGTCCAGACCTAAATTTCAATTGGAACACTACGGGTATCGGATTTTCATTTACTGATTACGCAGAAATTCTACGACCAAAGGATTTCCCGGGAATCATTAGTAATACCCGATATGACTATGAAACCTATCAGGTAAACATATTCGATAACACCTTACAGACTGCAACATTTCGCGCCAGCTATCGAGAAGGTCGAGCGCTGAATCTAGTACCACCTATTGGTACACTCCCTTATGTTGCTGATACCAGTCGTATCGATCTATCTTTTTTGTGGCGACCACTGGATCAGCTATCGATAAATAACACTTATTTTCTAACTGAACTGGAGAATCGCGGCGGTAGCGCGAAAATTTTCACAAATGAAATTTTTCGCAGTAACTGGAATTATCAGTTCACCAAAGAATTATCTCTTCGATTTATCGCGCAATATGATGAGACGGAAGCTGGACCGGCAACCCGGCTACAAGATGATGAGAACCTAAACTTCGACGTCTTACTACGCTATGTGATTAACCCATGGTCCGCATTTTATATAGGCTACAACTCTAACCGTAGCAATTTCGATATTGTCGAGTATGAAGGTGAACGAGAATTAATAGTTGCCAATGACTTGAGACAGGATGGCGATCAGTTCTTTGTGAAATTTTCCTATCTTTTTCAGCGCTAGCTGAATTCTTGAACAGAATCCTCTGGCGCTAATGCAGCACCGGCCTGGGGTGAGTGACCCTTTGCAAGCATCTTATACCAATCACGAAAAGGCCCTGTCGTGTTTTGCATGAAAGATCTGTACTCCCCTTGCGTATCAGGGCCGATTCCCCAAGGGGTGTACTCGTCTTTGTCTGGAATGTATAAGGTTCCAAACATTCGATCATAAATGCTAGTCACCGCTGCCAGATTCGTATCCCAATGCTTCTTCAGATAACTGTGATGGGTGTGATGCATAGCCGGGCTTTGAATCCATTTTTCCAGCCAGCGAGGATAACGTAATTGCACGTGATAATGTCGAAATGAACCGGTTAATCCCAGAATAAATGAAAAGAATCCTGCTCCCAAAATTGTTGCTTGGGTGATACCACCATCAAATAGATAAGCAAAAATTCCTGTTGCAACTGCAAAACTAAATGCAGAGCCCGCAGCCCAAATTGGCCCAGCAAGAAAATGCTCTCGATAACGAGTTAAGGGCGTCAGTACTTCAGCAGAATGATGCACTTTGTGGATAGCCCATAACGCTGGAATCTTATGCATTGAATAGTGAATGACATAGAACACAAAGTCATATAACAACAGACTTACCAGCGCAAAAAACAGCATCCAGGCGAAGCTTGATTCTATTGCTGGTGTCTCCCCGAATTGCCATTGTAAAACTGCGATTACATTCTGCTCAGTAACTGGCCCCACTGTTGCCATTAAAGCGACTACCCAGATCGGTCGAAGGATTCGTTCCAACACCCATAACCAAACATCGACTCGTGCAGAAACATGCGTGTAAACATCATTCGGGATTAAATATTCGACAATTCCGACTTGGCGAACTTCACCTTTGGCACTCTTGGATCCATGACCGCGGTAATACATGAAAAGGCAAATAGCTAAAAACAGGGTGATCAATAATCTATCCCAGTGCAAATCATTGGGAATGTTGGTTGAGGCGATATTCCAGATGAAGGTTGATGCTTGCTGAACGATATCCGTGAACGGCCCGACTATCTCGCCAGAAGTGCTATTGGCCATGTATGAAACCTCTGGAACTCAAATTTAAGTATTATAATTTTGACTTGGATGAGATTATGCCTGAATTGATTGCCAATTAGTGAGCAAATTCATCAACGATCCAAGCGGCATCATTTTACGTTATAAAAATAAAGCTATGTGAAACAGGCTCTCCTACAAATCAGCTAAAATAATGTATAACAGTGAAGACTCGGAGGAATTATTGTGACAAAAAAACTACTTGTGTTGATATTTATATCATTGACCTCTCATCTAATTGTGGCTCAATCATCTGCGAATGGCGTTTGGGATTTTTCTATGGCTAGTCCAATGGGCTCTGTAAGCGCTAAGGTTACAATGATGGTTGAAGGGAACGTATTAAAGGGAGAATTCGATCTGGGCGGGGGCCGTACTTGGCCTATCGAAGAAGGCGAGGTCGACGGAAACAACATCTCGTTTAATATTAATCGCGATGGATCTTCTATGACCTATGTTATGAGTGCCGAAGTTAATGAAGATTCTATTTCCGGAATCGCATCGGCAATGGGTACAACCGCTGAGTGGTCTATGACTCGCGCAGAATAGCGCTAGTTGAACTACTCATGCGAAAAAGACTTTGCTTCCCAATTTCCTCGGGGTTAGATTAGATTTATTCTTAAACCCAATGAGATAAAGGTGAAGCCATCATGCTCACTCGCCGCGAACTATTCCATGCCGCAGGCGCAGCGACCGCGCTCGGATTAACACAAGCAAACTCTGCTCAGAGCCAAACTTTGGCATCTGATTCAAGTAACTCAACCGTTCGCCTTAGCGGTGATGGGATCGGGCTGCGACCCCAGGAATTTACGGAGCTGCTTGATAGTTTATGCCAGAATCAAAACATCGAACCGGATAACTATTTGCTTGGTGGTGAAGTCGAAAAATTTGAACGATATTGCGCAAAACTACTAGACAAAGAAATGGCGGTATTCATGCCATCCGGGACATTGGCTAATCAGCTAGCTCTGCGTCAAATCGCCGGCGAAAGGCGTCGAGTGATAGTGCCGGGATTAAGTCATGTCTATAACGACACCGGTGATGCTTCTCAGAATCTTTCCAACTTAAATCTAATTCCCCTTGCACATGATCGCGCCACTTTTACCCTAGAAGAAGTTGAGGCTGTTATTGAACGAACTGCTGGCGGAAGAGTTACCGCGGAAGTTGGAGCAATCTTAATTGAGAGTCCGGTACGAAGATTATCTGGCGAGATGGTCGATTGGGAAGAAACTAAACGCGTTGCGGGTTATGCCAAAGAAAAAGGAATCGGTATTCATCTTGATGGCGCAAGAATGTTTATCGCTTCTGCTTATACCGGAATAAGTCCGGCCGAATATGCAGAACCTTTTGATATGGTCTATTTCTCACTATGGAAATACTTTAACAGCGGCATCGGTGCAATTCTCGCGGGAAATAAAAATGACCTTGAAGATATGTTTCACACTCGGCGTATGTTTGGCGGTAACCTTTATACAGGTTGGTCAGCTGCATTAGTAGCGCATCATTTCATGGAGGGCTATATAGATCGCTTAAAAACTGCTATTACTATCTCCGAGGATTTTTACTCAGCAATCGACCAGCACCCCGCCTTCATTGTGACTAGAATTCCAAATGGTACGAACTTAACCCGGATTACCCTTATAGGAACTGACAGTGAAGAATTCAGAACTCGATTGTCAGAACAAAACATCTTGCTGGGAAGAGCCAATGAAAACAATCGATTCACCTTAGGTGTAAATGAAACCTGGAATCGAAGAACTGCAAACGAGTTAGCTTTGGCATTTACTAGCGCTGTTACTTAATCGTTCAGTGCTGTTTAGCTCAAACAAATATTGTTTTTCATGTAAAGTAGCTATTCGAAATGGATTAAAAAAATAAAGTGGAGCCTAGCCATGAATCTCTTCTCAGCCAAATGTAGTTTCATCTTCGCAATTTTTTTGTTTTTAACAACAAATGTATTTGCCCAAGGGCTCGGCAACGTAAACGATGAGCGCGTAATTAACTCGTCCGATATCGAACCAGGTTCATGGCTCACTTACGGACAATCTTTTAAAGAACAGCGCTTCTCGCAATTAACCCAAATCAACACCGATACTGTTGCCCGACTCGGACTTGCCTGGAGCAAACAAATCGGTGATTACAATATGAGAATGCAGGGCACCCCATTGGTAGTAGATGGCGTCATGTATGTATCGAACGGTTGGAGCGTTGTTTATGCATTGGATGCGGTAACAGGTGAAGAAATCTGGACCTACGACCCGGAAGTTGATCGCAGCTATATAAGATTGGCTTGTTGTGGACCTGCGCATAATCGGGGCGTTGCAGTTTACGAAGGCAAAGTTTTTGTTGGTACCTTCGATGGGCGCCTGGTAGCAATCGATGCCAATACCGGTGAAGAAGTTTGGGATGTAGATACCTGGATTCCAGCAGGACTTGGTAGATTCAACATTACTGGAGCACCCCGAGCAGCCGCGGGAAAAATTTATATCGGTCAAGGTAGTGGCGAATCGGGACATCGTCGTGGTTATGTGACCGCTTATGATGCTGATAACGGTGAAGTAGCTTGGCGTTTCTTTTTAGTTCCCGGTGATCCCAGTAAACCATTCGAACATCCTGAAATGGAATTAGCCGCTCAAACCTGGGGCGGTGAATGGTGGAAATATGGCGGTGGCGGCACGGCATGGAATTCCCTGGTTTACGATGAAGAATTTAACTCTCTCTATATTGGTGTTGGTAATGGTGCGCCCTGGCCACGAGATATTCGATCTCCCGGCGGTGGGGATGATTTATTTCTTTCTACCATTGTTTCTGTCGACGTCGATACCGGACGGATGAATTGGTATTACCAAACAACTCCTGGAGATAACTGGGACTACAGTTCTGCAATGGACATGTCACTGGGTGAAATTGAATTCGGTGGCGAGATCCGCAAGGTGGTTTTGCAAGCACCAAAGAATGGTTTCTTTTATGTCATCGATCGTAGCGATGGTGAACTGCTAAGAGCTCTCCCTTATACCGATGGAATTGACTGGGCAACTCACGTAGATATGGAAACCGGGCGCCCGGTTGAGAACCCGGATGTTGTTTACGAAGTCGAACCACAATGGATTATGCCGGCGAACTCCGGCGCCCATAATTGGGAACCGCAGTCATGGGATAACGAGTTGGGCCTAATGTACTTTTACTACCATGACATCGCCAACTTTTATTCATTGGATGAAGGCTTTGTTGAAACTGGCGAGTATCAAATTCGTGAACGCGGCTTGAGTCTTGGTTGGGGTGAAGGTGAATATCGCCGGCGATTGATTGAAGAAGCAGGACCACGTCCACCATCACAAGCCTTCGTTGGCGCGTTCGATCCAATTACAGGAACATATAAGTGGCGGAAGGAACTCGAATCCGACTATAACGGTGGAGTAGTTGCCACCAGAGGCAATGTATTGTTTCAGCCAGAAGGCACCGGAGTTTTTTCAGTGCGGGACACTGAAGATGGCGAATTGATTTGGCAATATCGGGCGCCGGGAACATTTAGATCAACTTCTGTGATGACTTATCAGGTAGGTGGCACACAGTATGTTGCAACGATGATGAATGGCAACAGAGCGATTGATCTTGGCGGAACGGTATTAGTATTCAAGTTAGATGGTGGCCATAACTTGCCTATCCCAGAAATAGCGCAAGCGGTTGTACCGGAACTCCCGGATGATGCATACACGGTTGAACAACTTCGTGAAGGCGACAATTTGTACCACGCACAATGTGCCAGCTGTCATGGTGGAATCGGTGTTCCCAATGAAGTTGCAATCGTTGCACCAGACCTTCGCTTAATGACATTGGATAACCACTCTGAAATGGCAGATATTGTTATCGGAGGTAGCCGTGCGCAACAAGGAATGCCAGATTTTGAAGAGGCGATTTCCGAAGAGCAATTGGAATCGATTCGTGCATTTGTTGTTGAACAGGCAAGACGTTTGCAGGAATTTCAGCAACAGAATCAGGAAGCTCTAGAAGCGACAGCTAACGAAGAAGCACTTAATCGTGCTTAAATGCATTTAGATTTGCTAGCAAAAACTAATTTTTCAGGCGTGGCATAATATTGCTATGCTAAAGTCGGTTCTTTTAAAGCTCTTTTTCTATTCGTTTACAGTAAACACTTTTATGCTCTCTTGCCCCGGCGTATATTCAGCTGAAGAAGAGGTTCTGCTAACCATTGAAGGAAACCTTATAGATCGAATTGAATTAGTAGACGGAGACAGTGACGCCGATTTAGTTATAACTATTTACTATGATCTTCTCCCCAACGATGCAAGAGCTGATATCGAAATTCTGCGTGGAAGGTTAGAACGCTTACAACCAGATTATGAAGTCGCCTATCTCGCCGCGGACAGCGCGGAGATGGCAGAGGTGCGAGATCAGATAGATGAAGAATGGGCGGTTATACAAGCAATTCACCTCTACTACTTCACTGCGCAAGTAGTGGACATTTTGAATCAGGCTTACATAAGTAACTTCGATGGCCTATTGCCAGAAGAGACTATAACGCCGGAGTAGGAAAATTGAATGGTTTAGATGCAAACTCGGAACCAGCAGTACGTTTAGGAGCCTTCATCCTAGTCCTTTCTATTCTGTTCTTAATGGAAGTAGTATCCCCTCGCCGTAAGCTCATTTACTCAAAATCCAAACGATGGCTCACAAATTTCAGTCTAAGCATTACCAATGCACTAATTGTAAGTGTGTTTGTACCAGTTGCCGGTGTTGCGGCGGCCATTACGGCACAGAACAACGATTGGGGATTGTTCAATATGGTAAATCTTACTGCCTGGATCAGCATTCCTTTTTATCTTCTGATTTTTGACCTCACAATCTATTTTCAACACCGTATATTTCATGCTGTAAAACCATTATGGCGACTGCATCGTATGCATCATGCAGATTTGGACTATGACGTGTCGACAGGCATTCGTTTTCATCCAGTTTCAATTATTATTTCCAGCCTAGTTAAACTTGCTCTGATTTTTCTCTTGGGACCATTGACTATCGCCGTATTGGTCGCCGATATGCTTTTGAATGCGACATCGATGTTTAATCACAGCAACTGGAAGATTCCGAAAGGATTAGAAGAGACTCTAAGACTAATTGTGGTTACGCCGGATGTCCATCGAGTTCATCACTCTACGAATCATGAAGAATACAGTCATAACTTCGGATTCAATTTCCCCTGGTGGGACAGAATTTTTGGCACATATCAGGCGCAACCAGCACTTGGTCACGAAGAAATGAACGTTGGTATTAAGGGATTACAGGACAGGCAGTCAATCGAGTATTTCGCTCTATTGTCTCAACCGTTTAAAAGAGATTAAGCAGTCTGAGACTCTTCGCGGCGCAACCACACTGCAGTATCGTGGAATACAGCGCCACCAATACCATGGCCGGGATCGCTGCTGACCAAAGAATTAATTCCAATACCTTCAATAAAATTTTGGTTAGGCCAGATGCTTTCAACGATTACTACGTCTTTTTGCAAATTGTCATAAACTTCTACATGCACAAGTACAGAAGCCTGATCATTTCCTACTCGCACTACTCCACCATCCTCTAAATCTAAAGACTCGCAGGTGTCAGAATGTATCTTCGCAGTAGGTCTGCCCTCTCTGCGCTGTGAAGTTGGAGTTTCTGTAAAACTGCTGTTGAGAAACTGCCGTGCAGGTGCGGTAACTAATCGATAAGGTTTTGTGTTCGATTTTTTGTCGGTGACCGAATAGTGATCAGGAAACTCTGGCATAGATGTATTTACTTTGCCTAAGCGAGACCAGTCAGGAGAGAAATGAAACTTTTTATCAGGCGTTTCGAACCCATTCAGAAAGTGTGCTTCTTCGAAATCTCTGGCGCAATCTAGCCAGTTATTTTTATAAATTTCTTCCGCTGAAGGAAAGCCACTTCTATTTAAAGTTTCTTCGATAAGCTCCCAAGTTGACATTTCAAAACCTGGATGCTCAGCACCAAGTCTTTTTGATAACTCACAGATGACATAGTGATTAGGCCTGGCGTCAGCGTAGGGTTTGATGACAGGTTTAGCCACCTGTAAAAATGTATGCCCACCTGCAATGTAAATGTCTTCATGTTCCAGGAAGGTAGTAGCTGGCAATACGATGTCGGCCATCGCTGCAGTGTCAGTCATAAATTGCTCATGCACACAAACAAAAAGGTCATTCCTTTCGAATCCCTTTTTTACTTTAAGAGATGAAGGAGAGACCATCATGGGATTAGTATTTTGAATTAGTAAGCCTGTTATGGGTGGACCACCCTGCAAGTCAATTGGATTACCGGAAAGAATTTCTCCAATACGTGATTGATCTAACACTCGCGTATTACGATCGATAACATCAGAACCAACTATTAGGGTTTTATCTAACTTAAATAACTCAGCATTACTATACAGAGCTCCCCCACCTTTGTATTTCCAAGCACCAGTAATTGCGGGTAAGCAGGACGCTGCGTGCATATTGAACGCACCATTCCGACTTCGCGTAAATCCATAACCGAAACGATAATAGGATTTTGGGTTTTGCCCGATTAATCTTGCAAATTCGATAATGGTAGCAGCAGATACTCCAGTTATAGCTTCTCCCCATTCAGGAGTCTTCCCTTCTAAGTGAACTTCAAGTTCAACACTAAAATCGGTGTACTCCGCAAGATATTCGCGATCGGCCAGACCTTCTTTTAACAAAACGTGCATCAGCGTAGCAGCGAGCGCGCCATCACTTCCCGGCTGCAACATGATGTGCAGATCGGCGCGCTTGGCGGTCGCATTGCGATAAGGGTCGACTACCACGAGTTTCGCATTTCGCTTGCACGCCTGTGATACGTGATGCATTAGATTTACTTGGGTATGGACGGCATTAGTACCCCAAAGAACAACTACATCACTATGCTCACCAATCTCTCGCGCATCGACTCCTCGCTTAACTCCGGTTCCAACTTTCCATCCTGCATCTGATGCAGCAGAACAAATTGTTGAATGTTGACGGGAATATCCCATGGCATGTCTGAGTCGCTCGATACCGTCTCTTTGTACCAACCCCATAGTGCCAGCATAGAAATGTGGCCAGATAGTTTCGTTACCATACTTTTTACTTAATTCCTTAAATCGGTCGGAAACCTCGTCTAGTGCTTCTTCCCAACTGATTTCTGCGAATGCTTCCAACCCCACTCCCTTGGAGCCGGTTCTCCTTAAAGGTTTGGTTAAGCGACCAGGATGATGAACGCGTTCAGCGTAATTGCCGACTTTTGCGCAAAGTGTGCCAGATGTATAAGAGTTACCTTTGGCGCCGTAGATCCTGCCGATAGTTTGCTCATCTAGCTTCTCGACTTCCAGTGCACAAACGCTGGGACAATCGTGAGGACAGGTACTTTGAACCCTAATTGGAGCAGTTTTTGCCATTAACTTTGTAGTTGCTTACGCGATCCACTTCGAAATCTAAGAATATCAAAAACATTGATAACGATCATCGTATTCAGTGGTGAAGTTAACGCATAATTGTCACCTGTTGATGCGACATTGCGCCCCAAGTCAATAGGTTACAAAGAAGCTATAATGCACCCTGAATTTTAATCGGTGAATTGTATATGCGGTTCCTACTAGCTCTAATACTTGGCGCTCACGTTATTGCAATTAGCCATGCAGCAACGTCAGCTGCGACTAATATCGGCTCTTCCAGCCAGGGAACCGCGCCGCTAAATGAATTTGGTCGGCCTGATTTTCAGGGCTATTGGTTCTTCGGTTCAAGAACACCTTTGCAACGCCCCTCGAATCTGGGAGAAAAACAAACCTATACCATAGAGGAAGCCCGGGAGCTCGAGCAGCGGATGCAGGAACAATTAGATCGTCAAGATGCACCGCTCGATCCTAATCGAGGCGCGCCTGAAAAAGGCGCAAGGATTGGTCAAGAAGCAGATGATGCATTTTTAGGTCACTTTGTCGAAGCGAAACTGTATCCAATCGATGGACAATACAAAACATCGATCATAATGGATCCTCTAGACGGACGAATCCCGAGAAGAGAAGGGTTCATGGATTTTAATGCAAAGCGACGCGCCATTGGCCTAGCTGACACTGATGGACCTGAAGGGCAACCCTTATCTGGGAGATGTTTGATGTTTGGTGCTGCCGCTCCATCTCTTACACCGATGATGATGAACCCGAACTTACAAATAGTTCAGACAGAAGACTATCTAATGATAATGACCGAAATGATTCATGACGCACGTATTATCAGAATTGGTGATGAACATTTCAAACATAATATTCCACAATGGATGGGGGATTCAGTTGCCCATTGGGAAGGCGATACCTTGGTGGTTCACTCCAAAAATTTTCGACCGGAACAATCTTCTTCTCGTTCGATTATGATTTCAGAAGATTTCGAATTAATTGAGCGTTACACCTTAATTGGAGATGACGAAATTTATTATGGGTTTACGGTTCATGATGAACAAGCATATACCCAGCCATTCAGTGGAGAACGCATACTCTCGCGCAATGCACCCGAAGAAAAAGTCTACGAGTTTGCCTGCCATGAAGGTAATTACTCTTTACCTGGCATATTGGCTGGTGCTCGACGCCTAGAAAGCGAAGAATAGTTAGACGTAAAAACTTCCTGCACTTATTATTCGCTCTTCACAAAATCTTTGGTAAGAGCACATGTTCTACGAACCGAGAAAGAAAAATCACGGACTTCCAAAAAACCCTTTTAACTCTTTAGTAATTCCACGACCCATAGGCTGGATAAGTAGCATCGACAAACATGGTGTACACAATCTGGCCCCGTATAGCTTTTTTAATGCTGTTAGTTATTCTCCACCCACAGTTATGTTTTCGTCTGGGGTTGGTATCGCCGATGATAAAACAAAAGATTCGGCTCGAAATGTAGAAGCAAGTGGCGAGTTCGTTTGCAATCTTTCTACCTGGGACACACGGGAGCAAATGAATAAGTCTTCAGCAACGCTGCCTCCTGAAACCGATGAGATTGCTTTAACCGGACTAACTCCAATTGATTCAATGCTGATTAGCGTGCCCAGGATTGCCGAAGCACCAGTGAATCTTGAATGCAAATATCTCAAAACAGTTGAGATTCCCGGATGGAATGAAGGAGATGTTTATAAAGTGTTATTCGGTGAGGTAATTGGCATTCACATCAATGATGATTTTATTACCGATGAAGGCCTTATCGATATCACGAAAATGAAACCAATTGGACGTTTGGGTTATAACGACTATGCTCGAGTCGATGTAGATTCTTCTTTTACACTGGTGCGACCGCCCTAACTGACTTTATAATTCTTCGGGATCAAGCGATATCATTTGAGTCGGATGATAACGATCGCCAATCACTGCCCCGTTAGCGAATATTTCGCAAGCTTTGTTTAAGTCAGCTTTGCTAATATTTAATTCAGCAGCTCCGGCGTTTTCTTCCACAAACTTTACGTGTTTTGTCCCAGGAATTGGCACGAAGTCTGGATCCTGAGCCATCACCCAAGCAAGTGCTAATTGAGCTGGAGTGCAGGAATAGTCCTCCGCTATAGATATGAACTCATCTACCAGTTGCAGATTGTGG
>CEOQ01008614.1_pt1 | contig 13980 bp, 15 predicted proteins | sample 361351 | NCBI WGS metagenome assembly CEOQ01 (sample SAMEA2619907, study PRJEB7988) | marine metagenome | biome: marine biome (ENVO:00000447); feature: deep chlorophyll maximum layer (ENVO:xxxxxxxx); material: "saline water (ENVO:00002010), including plankton (ENVO:xxxxxxxx)" | depth 60 m | reverse complement strand
TAAGGCATCCAGACATCCATTCCTTTGATTGGGTATCTTTTGTCCACAAGTTCGGCAATCTCCACAATTGAAGGATACCAGGAGTTGAAGTCGGACTTAGGGGGAATCCCACGCTTGGCTTTCCCGTGCCCTGCCATGATGCCAACCCAAAGGGATATGGCTTGAACCATTCGTTTCAGTGTGGTTAATTTGATGAGATTAGCAACTCTATTGACTCGCACAGTTCCATTTGATCCAGGACAGGAGTTGCGTCGCCTTTTGGCGTTACGATACGGCATCGGAAATCCGATTGTCCTAGAGCCTCGTGCAACTGGTTTGCTACCACTGCAGAAAGGTTGTGCTTTCTCAATAGATTTTGTGCTCTTTTGACTAGTTCTTCTTCTGTGCACCCCACTTCCAACTTGAAGGCAACCTGTATGCTTCCATTTACTAGTGAGGCCAATTCTTCTAGATGCTTTGGCCCGGGATTCAGAGTCAGTTCCCAGTTGCCTGTTCCACTGGCCCTCTTTCCGGGTTTTTTCTCTGGGATGTAGTCCAAAATTGCTGCCGAATGAATCCAAACATCGGGTTTATTTTCAGAATTGGCCAAATCCATTGAAAGTCCCAGCATCCCTTCAGAAGTGTGGCTAACTCTAACATCTGGAAGCGGGAAGGCCGGGGAAATTGTTGTGTGACCTGCGATACACGTAATCTGGTGGCCCATTCGATAAAGGTGTTCGGCAATGGACCAACCTGTACTTCCAGAAGAGGTGTTGTGGATGGCTCTGACGGAGTCAATTGGCTCCCTGTTCGAACCAAGAGTAATGGAAACTCTCTTCCTTTGGGGCAATTCTCTGTTGATGAAATTGCTGAAAAATGCAACAATTGAGACGGGATTTGGTTGCTTTCTTTTTCCCTCCTCAGTTTCGGAATATAGAACCCCATGCCCTGATTTTTCAAGTTCCTTGATCAAATCAGTAGTCGTCCTGCTATGGAATAGGTCCTCATGCATGGATGGTACAAACAGAATCGGGGTTCCATTACCTGACGCCGCCGCCAAGGCCATCATTACTGGCGAGTCAGTGATGCCATTCACGTGTTTAGCGATGGTATTTCGGGTGGCTGGAGCCAATATTACACCGTCGAATTTTCCAAGTTGAGACATCTCAGATTTCCATTCTGTGAGCACTTCAGATTCAGAACCCCAAGAAACTGCCAGTGGGGAGATTACCTTCTGAGCGCTATTGGTCATTATCGCAGAAACCCTAGCACCGTGCCTCCTAAGCTCCCTAGACAGTTTGACAGACTCAGTTGCTGCAATTCCACCGGAAATGGCTAACAAGATGTGCTTGCCTTCCAAAGTTCGACTATGGGTTGCCACTCCGGTGTCCTCGACCATGTTACTGCTAGGTGTGGCCCATTCAAGAGTTCGTCGGATGGGATTTCGTCATATTGACTCTAGTGCAATTGCGATTCCCATGCCGCCTCCGATACACATGGTTGCAATCGCACGTTGCCCTCCCTCTCGAGAAAGAATGCTGCCCGCCTTACAGGTAATCCTGGCCCCGGAAGCACCAAGTGGGTGACCGATAGCTAAAGAACCCCCGTCAATGTTCACTCGATTCTGATCTATGCCAAGTTCCCTGATGCAGGCAATACTTTGCGAAGAGAACGCCTCATTCAGCTCAAAATAGTCTACTTCTTCAATTGGCCAATTGACTCTCTCTAGCAGTAGTCTCGTTGCAGAGACCGGCCCCATACCCATTAATTCAGGAGGGCAGCCAGTAACAGCTCCGCCGACGATTGTCGATATTGGCTCTAGTGAATGTTGCCTAGCGAAACTCTCACTACAGACGATTGCCATGACTGCACCGTCAGTCAGGGGGGAAGAGGTCGCGGCGGTTACCGAGCCGTTTTCCATGAATGCCGGCGATAGTTTAGACATCGATTCCAATGTGGTAGATGGCCTAATACACCCATCTGAATCGATATCCATGCCCTCATGGTTAATGTTGACGATTTCCTCATCGAAATGCCCCCTTTCCAGAGCCAATGTCGCTTTATTGTGGGATTCGAGGGCAAAGCTTTCCTGCTCAAATCGAGATACTGAGAACAGTTTTGCTACATTCTCCGCAGTCATTCCCATATTTATGTAGGCTTGGGGGTAGTCGGCCTCCAATCCGGGATGAGGGGACCAATTGAAACCTCTTCTCTGTACCCGGGACATAGATTCGACTCCTCCGCAGAGGAAGCATTCTCCCCATCCTTGTCCAATATTTGCGGCGGCGCTAAGAATTGACTGCATTGACGATCCGCACAAACGATTGATTGTTTGGCCAGGTACTGAATCGGGGAGTCCCCCAAGATACGAAACTATTCGGCCTATGTTGTAACCTTGCTCGCCCTCAGGATAGGCGCATCCAAGTATGACATCGTCGATCTGGCTGGGTCGCAAACCGGTGGATTGGAGCAATTCACGAGCAACTTGCCCAGCAATCTCATCCGGACGAACATCCTTGAGAACACCCTTGTGGGCCCGATCAAATGGCGAGCGTCGCCAGCCTGCAATTACCGCCCTCATGCATTCTCGTCCAGTATTGTACCCATAACGGTTGTCAGTATGTCCGATATCCCCCTACCGAGGGGTTCTTGAGTGAGGCTCGACGAGGTATTTACATGATTAGAGAATGCTCGATACACGGATATTTTTCGGATGATGACCTATGTCCTGCTTGCAACTCAGAAGGAAAATTCGTTATGAGCACTAGGGAAAGGGATAGCATGGCAAGAAAGCTCGCTCTGGTTTTGAGGCATGCTCCAGAGAAGTTTGATTTGGAAATGGACATAAATGGCTGGATTGATGTCAGGGATATAGTTAGGAAATTCAAAGATTCTGGAAGGAGGCAGCATTGGCTTCGACCACACCACCTTAGAGCAATTTCTGAGACTGATCCTAAGGGGCGGTACGAGATTCGGGGCAATATGATGAGGGCGACATATGGGCACACTGTTGAGATAGAGCTGGATTTGCCATCAACTGATATTCCTGATTCTTTGTTCTATCCATGCGACCCCGCTGAGGCTGAAAATCTACTAGAAGTGGGAATAAGTCCCGGGGATAGGGCACACGTTCACCTATCTGCAAGCATTAGAGCTGCAGCAGAAGCAGGAAGATTCCACCACAAGGACCCCGCAATCATTGAGGTCGATACTGCACGAATGGTGGCATCAGGAGAGACTATTTGGCATGCTGGGGTGACTGTATACCTCTCTGAAAGCGTTGCAGGAGAATATCTGAGCATTGTTGGAGACGATGACCCCGAGCTTTCACTCCTCAAGGAATCATGGGAAGAGGAATAGTCAGAATTCCCCACAAACTGGGCAGAATTCCAAATCTCCTGTCATCTTTGAACCGCACGAGTGGCATTCACCAACTGATTTGGAAGGCTTAACATCCGAGTTACTATTTTCACGAACGGGAGAATCTCTTTCGGCAAATGGAGAGGCCACTGTTCCACCCAGACTGTGAACTATGTCACGGTACCTTACCACCTCTGAAATAGAGATATCTAATTGTAATAGACGTCTCTCTCTTTCAGTTGGGTCCTCAATCTTGGAAGCGATTGCCATCTCAGACTGGAGCCACCTTTGAAATCTATCAATATCTGAGATTCCGTCCATGATGTTTCCGAATAGCACATATGGTAAAATTCTACTGAATGGCTTGAAAATGTTAGAATACATGGGACAATAGCAATTCTCAGAAAATGTCCGGAAAGATAGTGATTAAGCTTGGTGGGAGTCTGATTACAGACAAGAGAACAGAGAACACCGTAAACCGTGAAGCAGTGGACAGAGTTGCTGAGGCGATCGCTGAAATAGTAAACCTTGGATATTCTGTAATTCTTGTTCATGGCGCCGGATCATTCGGTCACATCCTAGCAAAGAAGTGGTCTATCGACGATGGTGCTAATCCTGTGATATCGGTTAAGCAGAGAGAGGCAATCGCCCAAATTCGAACAAACATGATCGAATTGTGCTCGATATTGATTAAGAGTTTGGAGGAATATGGAATAACTTGTCGTAGTTTCCCGCCTTCAGAGTGGGCAACAGGGACCGGAAAGACATTCGAAGGTGACATATCGATTTTCGCAAAGGGTACGGGATTTGTCCCAGTCACATTCGGTGATGTAGTCGACATCAATGACAGTAGGGAGTTCGGGATCCTTTCTGGAGATGATATAATGCTCAGGCTGGCAAATGAGATCGAGGGCGTTTCTCATGTAATTTTCCTCATTGGAGACGCCCCGGGAATAATGGATAGGCCCCCCGGCAGGGAGGGTTCTATTTTGCTCGAGAGATGGTCCCCCAGTGATGAGGTAGATTCTGAACACAATGAGGAAATTGATGTCACGGGAGGAATCAGGTTGAAAATGGAAAGAGCCGGTGAAATCGCCCAGAATGTTGACGATGTGTGGATTATTGATGGAAGGTCACCCTCAAGGATTCTAGAACTGTTGAATAGCGGAAAAACAGTTGGCACGAAGATAATGGAGAGTTGAGGCTTCATATAGGAACCACAGGACCCGGGAACTAGTGATGAATGGGAATGACAACGCCTTGGTCGAGCATGACGCATCACAGTCTGACATGATGCAAGAGATGTGCATCGTTGTGGACAGTGATGACAAAATGACAGGTGCATTATCAAAGCTCGAGTGCCACTATAAAGGCGGTGTCAGACATCGAGCATTCAGCGTACTGCTCTATGACAAATCCAATAGGATGCTTGTACAAAAAAGGTCAGCAGAGAAGATTACGTTTCCTGCAATATGGGCTAATTCCTGCTGTAGCCACCCCCTCAACATAGAAGGTGAGAATGGAGATTCCAAAGAAGGGGTCATCGTTGCTGCAAGGAGGAAATTGGAGCAGGAGCTGGGCATTCCTGCCTCAATAACTGAAGGCTGGGACTTCCAACACATTGGCAGGATGGAATATTCATGTCGTTGGAACGAAGAATGGATCGAGAGGGAGATTGACCACGTTCTTGTAGTCACTGCTGACGTGGATGTTTCCCCCAATAGTAATGAGATTTCAGATGTCATTTGGGCTGACAAGGAGCAGATTCAGAGAATGATGGATGGCGAAGGTGAATGGGGGGACGAAGTAATCAGTCCCTGGTTCAGGCTTTTGTGGAATAACATAATCGAGCCGAATGGTTACGAGCCGTCATTATTGACGAAAATTGTAGAAAATGACATCATCTATTGTGGTGAAGTGGACATGAGTGGAAATCCAGTAAATCCAGGCCAGAGCCTACTTTCTGCTCTTTCGGAGCATCGAGAACGAGTTGAGTCGGAGATAATGGTGAGCCTATCGAAGATGACTCAAGAGAGGCTTTTCGGAGCAATGACCCACCTATTCAAGGGAGGTGGCAAGAGGCTCAGGGCCATTCTTCCGCGGCTAGTGGGAGAGGCCATTGGAGGCCAAAATGATGGGCACTACACGCTGGGTGCATCGATAGAAATTATCCACAACTTTACACTAATCCATGATGACATCATTGATCAGGACCCCATTAGGAGGGGGCTTGATGCCGTTCATGTGGCCTATGACGATGCGACTGCAATAAACGCAGGGGATGCTATGCTTGCCATAGGCTTCGAGATTCTAGCAGAGTCAGGGAATATTCCCCCAAATAGCCTAGGTAGGGTAATTTCGGCTATCGGAGAGATGGTAAGGAAGGTTGCAGATGGACAACAGGAGGATATCGAGTTCGAAGATAGGGAGGCAGTTACCGAAGATGACTACATCGCAATGATTGCCGGCAAGACCAGCGCAATGTTCGAGACATGCGCTCGAACTGGAGCAATTCTAGCAAATGCGGATGAACGTACTGTTGAAAATATGGCAAATTGGGGTCTGAACCTCGGTCTTTGCTTCCAGTTGATGGATGATCTGATTGACGCTACAGGAGATACTGAGACTTTGGGTAAGCCTGCTGGTTCTGATATTCTTCAAGGCAAGCGAACACTGATCGCGATACATGCACTCGAGAGCGGAGAAGATCTTCCCTACTTCTCCAAGGTTTATGGGGCAGGGGAATGCCAAACAGAAGATTTAGAGAAGGCTGTGGATGAGCTTCATAAATCTGGTTCTATAGAATATGCCAAAAATAGGGCCATGAAACACCATGCACTGGCTCACGAGTACCTTTCAACTCTGGAAGAAAATGAAGCCGTAGCAGTTCTGAGGGAGCTTACAGACTTCCAGTTGATCAGGATTTACTGATTAGTCAGTATAGTTGGCTTCGCCGGGAACCTCTTCCTTCAGACCCTTTCTCTGCCTGATGTCAGCCACAATCTTGTGAAAGAGATCAGGAGGTACCTGTTGGTATCCGGCGTTTTCAGTATTCCAAACAGCCCTGCCCTGGGTGGCTGCCCTGATATCGTTAGAGAAGCCAAATGACTCGGCAACTGGCATATTGCCAAGAACACTAGTTACATCTCCCTCGACAGGCATGTCCTCAATCACCCCCCTTCTAGTGATTAACTGCCTTGTAATCCCACCGGCCCACTCTGTCGGTGCGTCAATTCTGATTTTCTGAATTGGCTCAAACAATACTGAGTTGGCCCTAATTAGTGCTCCCTTTATCGAGTTCCTTACAGCGGGGATGGTCTGAGCCGGTCCTCGGTGTATTGCATCCTCATGGAGCTTGGCATCAACGAGACGGGCCATAACCCCAGTTAGTGGCTCATCGGCTATTGGTCCCTTTTTGCATACGTCATTGAATGCCTCAATAATCAGTTCTCTTGTCTCATGAAGGTTCTGAATCCCCTTGGTGTCGTTTACCAAAACAGAGGTGCCATTTATTGCGTAAATCTTGCGCATCAAGTCCTTGTTCATTCCGAACTCAGCAAATTTATTTCCCGTTTCCTTTGCATCCTTTACTCGTACGGGGCCATCTCCGAAATGTCCTTCACGAAGGGCAGTAATTACCTCCTCAGGTAGTTGCTCAACCTCTACGTAGAATCGATTGTGTCTATTAGGGGACTTGCCCTCAAATGCTCTTCCCTTATTGTCTTGAGAAATTGACTCTCTGTAAACCACAATTGGATTGCTCTGGTTGACCTTTATGCCCTGTTCTTCCTCGAGTCGGTAAATGGTGATCTCTAGGTGCAACTCGCCCATCCCGGCAAGTAGTGCCTCACCAGTCTCCTGGTTTGTTGTTACCTGCAATGAAGCGTCAGCCTTGGCGAGGCTTCTTAGCGAGTCCACAAACTTTGGTAAGTCCTTCATCGACTTTGGCTCGATAGCTATCGTAACAACTGGTTCCGAATAGTGCCTTATCGCCTCGAATGGAGTAGAGTCCTGCTCTCGAGAAATCGTCACACCAGCAGCAGCGCTTCGAACTCCAGTGAGAGCGGCTATGTTTCCAGCCGAAACTCCAGGAACCTGAATCCGGTCGCCACCGACCATCATACTGACCTGTTGAACTCGTTCGGCCTTGGCCCCACCAATGGACCAGACAGATTCACCCTGCTTTATTGTTCCAGAGTAGACTCGGCCGACTGCCACCTCCCCAGCATGAGGGTCCATCCAAATTTTGGTAATCATCAACGATAGTGGGCCCTCCGAATCGCAACCGATCATTGCCTTTCCAGTACTTGATTCCAAGTCTCCTTGCCAAATATTGGGAATCCGGTATGCTTGGGCAACCATCGGCGAAGGCAGCTTTTCTACCGACATGTCTAGCAAGACCTCGTGAACTGGCGCCTTGCTAGCTAACTCCTTCTGCTGCTCGTTATGGCAGTGCTCAAAGATATCCTTGAAAGAAATTCCCGACTTTTGCATGTAAGGTACGGTAATTCCCCAATTGTGGTAGGCCGAGCCGAAAGCAACAGTTCCGTCCTGAACGCTAACCTGCCAGTCGCTCTTGTGTTCCTCGGGGGCGAATGATCTGATTAGCTGGTTAACCTTGGTAATTTGGCTCATGAATCTCTCTTGCATGTCCTCAGGAGTAACTTGCAATTCATTGATTAGCCGGTCTACCTTGTTGATGAATAAGACGGGTTTTACCTTCTCCTTCAGAGCCTGTCTGACGACTGTCTCGGTTTGAGGCATCGCCCCCTCAACAGCGCAAGTTAGGATTATGCAGCCGTCTACTGCACGCATGGCTCGGGTGACATCCCCCCCAAAGTCAACATGCCCGGGAGTATCAATTAGGTTGATCAGATAGTCGTCACCATTTACACTGTGGACCATTGATGCGCTGGCTGCATTAATTGTGATTCCGCGGGCGCTTTCCTGATCATCGAAATCAAGAACACGAGACTTGCCAGCCAGTTCCTCCGACATCATTCCGGCTCCGGCAATTAGATTGTCGGATAGTGTGGTTTTTCCATGGTCAATGTGGGCAGCTATAGCGAGGTTGCGAATTCTTTCCCTATCGTGCATTACCTCAGTTGCACGCTTGATGTTGTCTTCCTTACGGCCCATTGTCTCACCTTGATGGGCCGCCGACCTGAAATCGGTTCATAAATGCAATTGGCCACTGGAGAGAAAGTGTGGTAGAACGCATTACTGAGCGCTAGCATCATCTGGCAGATGCGGCAATCCTCTCAACCTCATGCCTCTTGCCCACTGCAAATGAGTTGACGTCGCCCTCAGCAGCCTTGCTCAGCTCTGAAATTATTCCCTCAGTCAGCGATTTCTTACTCTTCATTGTAGCAGAAGCAGAGCCGATAGCCAGGTTTCTCAGTGCGACATCAAGTCTCCTGCTAGGGGATGAGTCGACTGCCTTCGGTTGACTGACTGCCCCTATCCTAACCCTTGTTGTCTCTTCGCATGGAGCGGCCTCAGTAATTGCATCAATGAACTTCTGCAGGGGGTTCTGTCCACTCCTCTCATGTATTCTGTCAAATGCTGACTCCAATGACTTAGCACAGTATTGCTTCTTTCCACTGTACTTTCCAGAGCGCATTAGGTTGTTGATGAATCGCTCAGTTACTGAAAGTCCCTGCTTACCGAACCAAGCATTCGCGTGTCTTCCGCCGGTGTGGGGGGCACCAATCATCTTTAGATTCACATATGGAGAAATTCCTGGGTCGGCGCATACTACCTCCGTGGCATCCCACTTTCCGAATACCATTGTGCCAATTCCTGCTATGGGTGTCTCTTCGACTTCTTCCAAAATTTGGTCGTTCTCCTCGTCCATAGCGGCACCTACCTTACGGGCTTCTCCTTTCGACCTCGCACCATCTCATCAAGAGAAACCCCGTTGACCTTGATTACCTTGTATCTTACACCTGGCAGGTCTCCATATGATCTTCCCTTGCTCCCCCCTATTCCCTCGACCATTACCTCGTCATGCTCGTCTATGAACGAAATTGCACCATCCCCCGGGGCGAAGGCGGTTAGACGGTTGCCAGTCCTAATGAGGCTAATCTTCACTGCCTTCCTAATCGCAGAGTTGGGCTGCTTCGCCTCGAATCCAACTTTCTCGATGACGATTCCCTTTGCTTGGGGGCTACCTCGCAGAGGGTCGTGCTTAAGCACTCCACCTTGCTTTCTTTTCGCCTGACGGTTACGGAATTGCCTTTCCTTCCAGCGATATCTCTTACGGTCAGATTTCATTTTCGAACCCGAGAATAGCCCCCGACCCAAGTATTCACCTCAAAATGACGCCACGGCGACCTGCCCGTCGTTTATGAGACTGACGGGTGAAGAGAGTTAGAGTTGCGCCCTATAATATGGAATAATGGCCAACATTCAAGCAGCATATTCGGCTGGTTGCAATCATGGGATTCCGTGATTTGCTCGAAGGCTCCAGTATTGTGGAAGAATCCCTGAGTGTAAATTTCGATATTCTGGAAAGATCGGTCGCATCGGGGCATTCGCCCATGGTATTCACCAATCTGAGTGATTCGCCAGGCCATAAAGCGGCAGTAAACGTGCTGACTCGAAAAAGGCTCTGCGAGCATTTTGGCCTCTCCGCTGGAGATCTGATAGACATCTTGGCATGGGCAATGGAAAACCCTGCCGAACCAATTTTAGTCCCCAAAGAAGATGCTGAAGTAATGGAAAATTCAATGGAAGTTGTTGATTTGGCGACACTACCCATTCCTTGGCATTACAAGGAAGACGGGGGGAGGTACCAATCTGCCTCGATTATTATTGCAGAGTATGGTGGCCAGAGGAACACCTCATTTCACAGGCAACTTCTGAAAGATGGCCGTCATACTGTTGCCAGGCTCGTCCCAAGGCACCTCAGAACAATGGTAGAAGGGGCAGAAGGACAGGGGGACGAGATCCCCATTGCCGTGGTTAATGGTGCCGACCCCGTAGTGCTGCTTGCTGGTGCAATGTCGTTCGACGAGCCCCTAGATGAGCTAGGAGTTGCTGCAGCCCTACACGAGCGTATTTATGGCTCCCCATTGAGGTTGGTCGAACTATCGAATGGGATTGTTGCTCCGGCTAATGCAGAATATGCCATGGAAGCTAGTATTACTATGGAAAGGGGGGAGGAGGGGCCATATGTGGACATCACAGGAACAGTCGATGATATCAGAATGGAGCCAGTAATTCGGTATGACCAGATTCATCATCGAGACTCCCCCGTATTCCATGCACTGATTCCAGCCGGCCTAGAGCACATGACTTTGATGGGAATGCCCAGAGCTCCGACAATTAAGCAGGCAGTATCGAAGGTTGTAGAATGTACTGATGTGTATCTTACAGAGGGGGGTTGTGGGTGGCTATCGTCTGTTGTCCAGATCGTACCTACTGGTATCGGAGACGGGGTCAAGGCAATTCATGCGGCCTTGGATGGGCACAAATCAATGAAGCAGGTCATTGTAGTAGACGGGGACATTGATGTTTCAAGCTCATCTAGAGTCGAGTGGGCATTGATGACAAGATGGCAACCGGATGTGGATACGGTAATTCTTTCGGGACAGAAAGGATCCAGTCTTGATCCAAGTCGCTCAGAAGAAGGCACGACAAGCAAGATTGGTATGGACGCTACACTGATTCCTGGTTCCGATAGGAGTCCCTTCGAGTCAGTACTGTGAGAATGCATATGTCGGATAGTGGATTTCTGACAGAATCACTGCAACATCCAAGGAGAAACCTAGGAAACCGTTACAGAAGCCAAGCCGAAAAGTTCCTTGCCCTCTCAAATGGGAGTGATGAGTATCTGTCGTGGGCTGAGCAAAACGCAAGGCAGAGTGTCTTGTACGACTTCACAAATAGCGAGAATTGGAAGGCATTGGTCCAAGTAAAGACGGTTTGCGGGGAAACCGATGGTGTAAGAGCCGTTCTAGAAGATTTGTTTGTAGTTCTAGGGAGAGATCCAGAGAATATGTCCCAGTTGGAAGGTGTTGATTTATTGAGTTCTGCTATGGAACTTCTAGATGGGGCATTGGCAGCAGACCCATTAGATCCTGGTCTCTGGTGGGAGAGAGTAGGCAGGGACAAGGAAAAGTTGGCCGAATTCTCGATGAGGATTAGGGGATTGGACATATCAGATTCTAGGGCAAATATTCTCTTTTCTAGAAGATTGGAAAGGATTGGCAGGGAGGGGGATGAGGAACTATTTCTCGAGTTGACGAGGATTTTGCTAGCTCAGCGTCCCGATAACCATGAATTATGGGAGGAGATCGGGCGACTCTACGAAAGAAGGGGCGAGTACGATCAGGCATGGCTATGTTATGATCAAGCCCAATTGCATTTTCCTTCTTCATCGGCAAGAGTGCGATTCAAAGAAAGAATGGAGGGATTAGTAGAGGGAAAGAATACGCGACCTTGGAGAACTCCAGAGATATCTGACCGAGTACAATTCTTGGATAGGATGCAAAAATTGTCAGCAAGGGGGAGGATGGAAATCAGTGAAATCGAAGAAGAAGACTCGGATGAATTTCCCTTTTCAGAAGTCGACATGCTAATTCAAGATGGGAGGACGAGTGAAGCGTTCTTCCTTGCTAGAAGGATGGCTGCTGAAGGAATAGATGGAGCAGAGTCTAAGGTAAATGAGCTATTGGAGATAATGAGAGATGGCAAATAGATTCGTAGTTGTTTGGGCTGTACCATCCGAAGGATTCGGAGAGCCCTGCTGGCTGATGGTAAAAAACAAGATCAGGGGCTGGGAATTACCGGGTGGAAACATGGAGGATGGAGAGGAAGCAGATATTGCTGCATTGAGGGAACTTTACGAAGAATCGGGGCTACTTGGCGTTGCAAAGGCATTGGATGAAAACCTAGTTGAAGGGGGCGTAGTGGTACTTGTAGAGGTCCCTCATAAGCCAAGTCCAGACTCCTGGCCAAGTGAGGATGATTCGATTGAGGAAGTCGGGTGGTGTCTGGAAGTGCCCGATGGTTCGGCATGGGGGAAAGACGAAATCGAAAGGATTCAGTGTCACGATTGGAGCGCTTCGATAATCCTGGGATCTTGAATCTCAGAAATTCTTTCTCGCAGCATGTTTGCCCAGGAAGGCTCTTCAATCAATTCTCCTGCATCTATGATTATCCCTAGGTCGTCCCTAAGGGGCCCTGAAAGTTCTCCGGTAACCAAGGGAGTAATTTGTTCCACGGCTTCCCTTACATCATCGGGATTCGAGGGAATTCGTGTTTCTCCCCTGGTCTCCCTTGGCTTTGCTTCACTGATTATTTCTGACATCCGCGGAGTGGCGGGGTCCACATTATCCAAAGCGATATCTAGCCATTCCATAGCACAAACAATAGATTCTGCTGACATTTCTCCGCCGGAAAGGCGCTTCATAGCAATCCATAGGTGCCTCATTGCCGACTCGAAGTCACCCAATTCCGCATGGATGCGTCCGGACTCAAGCCTCGATAAGCCGATTATATCGTTTGGGAATCCCTCTGAAGAGGTTATGTCGGAGAAGATAACTAGTGCCATCATTGACTGCCCCCTATTCTTGTGCCAAGAGCCGAGGTTGAGTAGTGAGATTCCATGTAATGTAGAGCCCGGTGAAACAGTTGCTAATCGTTCCGAGCACCATGACAGTTCATCACCGACTGCATCCTCCCCAAGAACTCCAAGTAGGGCTCGTTCCATTCGAATCCAAGCTTCAACCTCATGATCTCGCTCCTCCATACTTCGTGAGCGCTCTAGGATACCCTCGCTGATATCAATGGCCTGCTCCTTGTTTCCCTTGGAAAGCAGACTCTTGAACAGAATTGAGTCTACAGAAAGTTTGCTGGGTGAGTTATCAGCGAGATTAGTCAAAGGATTCACGCGCCCTCGAAATCTGCAGCTAATTTCTCATATTGCTTTCGGAGTGCCTCCTCTCTTTCTATCAATCTCTTCAAGTGCTCCTCTACTGCGTCTTTGGAGCCCCTCAGTTCACTTAGCAAAGACTCCCTGTCTCCTACCTCCAATAGAATGTTCCCTAGGGAACGATAGACGGGCCTATCCGGTTCTTGAGACCCCAGTGCGTCAATGGTAATCGAAAATTCTGAAACCTGTGAAGATAGGCTCTGAATTTGGCTTCGTACCATCTGGAGTTCGCGGGCAATGGATTGAATTTCCTCGGTAGAAACATTGTCTGTCAAGTCAGGGCCCCCTAGATGCAGCCTCGATGGAGTGCTCCGATGCGATTAATGCTCTCATTACCGTGTTCCATCTTGCCCTAAGATCGGTGAAGCTTTCGGAGTATAGCAAAACATCCACTGAATCGTCATTGCAGGTATATTCGGCTTCGGTCATCAAGGACGAGCCAAGCGCCTCTGGATGGTCATTTTTCAATGACAAGTGAAGTTCTAGTGGTTCATTCCTCTTCTGAGGCTTCATCTGAATCCCTCTGGGCTATTTTTCTCTCATAGTCTAAAGCTGCCTGCTGAGCAATGACCGTCATATCTGTTGCCGTTGCTCCTTCCATTGATCTCCTAACAATCCGCTTATTGGCGTCTGAAGCTCGGGTATAGGGCTCCCAGACCCCGCCGGAGAATTTGTGCTGGCACTTCTTGCACTCCCAAATA
>CEOQ01061423.1_pt1 | contig 13986 bp, 11 predicted proteins | sample 361351 | NCBI WGS metagenome assembly CEOQ01 (sample SAMEA2619907, study PRJEB7988) | marine metagenome | biome: marine biome (ENVO:00000447); feature: deep chlorophyll maximum layer (ENVO:xxxxxxxx); material: "saline water (ENVO:00002010), including plankton (ENVO:xxxxxxxx)" | depth 60 m | reverse complement strand
AACTATGTCACTAGTCGAAGAACCAATTATCGGGCTGATTAAGATTCCCTTTTTCCCAGCTCCCGTTGCCATGAATACATTGTCCCATTCAGGAAGCTTGCCTATAATCGGGCGTAAATCAGGAGCTATGGGCCGTAAGCAGGCCGTTTGATTAACTATTTTTGATTCAGATAGGTCGGGAAGAATAGTCCGAACAGTGTCCATCAATGTTTTCCTAGCCTTCTCTGTCGTTGTTTCATCTAAGCCTGAAGGAGTTTCAGTTGCTGCCAACCATGTATGACCGTCTGCCTTTGTAATGACGGAACATGAACTGTGGTCTTCACCTTCTTTCAGCTCTAGATGAATGTTATATGGATCCTCAGTACCTTTAAAATAAACTATTTCTCCTTTAAGTGAGGTTATAGGTACCGGATAATTAAACCATTTTGAAGTTATATTGGACCAAGGGCCCATAGCTACAACTAATTTTTCAAAATGTAATATGCCTTGATCAGTTGTAACCGCTTCGCCTTTGGTACCATTAGGAACAAAATCTACGGCAGACAGTTTTAAAAACTCAGCTCCGTAACTCTTCGCTGCTTCTGCGAAAGCCAGCGTTAGTTTGCCACTATCGACGATCCCGATCCCTCCTAAAAAAGCACCGCTATGAACATTATGGGAGATCCTAGAGTCCATTTTTAAAATGTCTTCAGAGGTCAGCTTTTGAAACTTAAACCCTTCCGTTTTTTCCCAACGCCACATCTCCTCTGAATGTACTTCAGACTCTTTTTCAGTCATAAACAACTCAATATGATCAATAGTGCGCGGTTGGAAATCGATCCCAGATTCTTCTAATAATACGGGCCATAATTCTTTATGGATCTTAAATGATTCGGACATGAGTTTTTCATTCTTACCTGGAATTTCTGAACCTGTTAGAGGATTCAATAGCCCGAGTGCGTATTTGGATGCATGTGTTCCTACATTATCTTTGTCAATTACTAGCACTTTTGCACCTGCTTTAGCTAAATAATAGGCGGATGCACATCCTGCTATGCCAGCTCCGATAACTAAAACTTCTAGACTGTTGGTCACTTGGGTCTCCTTATGTTTTGCTGTACCGACCTCAGCCAATACGATATCGGCTTTAATGGTTCTTAAGATTACTTCCCTCTGATGGCAGGAAAAACCTCTTTACCAAACAGCTCTATAGAACTCATAACTTTGTCATGAGGAATAGTCTCAGTTTGCATTATCATCATAACTTCATCTACCCCTATCTCCTCATACATTTTAATCGCTTTTATACAACTTTGAGGGTCACCCGCTATAATCACTCCTCTGTCGGCAAGTGTATTTGAATCCAATTCTGATATTGCTGCACGGGCAGCCCCTGGCCCGGAATCTAGAGAAATCCCGACTTCTTCAGCTTGTTCTTTGTGTTCCGAATCTGATTGCCTAAGCCATCGACCAAAATCAGCTTTAAGGTGCTCTGGTACGCCACCCCATGCTTCCAATAACTCTTCATAAGCTCCAATACGCCCGGCGATATATGGTTTGTCCGGACCAAAAAAAGCCTTCATTGAATCTGATGCTAGGTCTCTGGCCTCTTGATTATCAACTCCACAAAAAGCATGGACATTATTTGCCCAATAATCCGTCACAAAGGCACCAACAGGTTGAGCATTGACCAAATTGTCCCTATATGTTTTCACATGATTGGCGAGAACAGAAGTTGCGTATGACGCGGAGGAAAGGACGCCTATTCCGCGTTCTGCAGCTAATTTAAAACTTTCTGTTTGTGTACACGCTAGATACATTCGTGGGTGCGGCTTTTGATATATTTTAGGCAAGACCCTTCTGGGGGGTACTTTCCAAAACTCCCCGTCCCAAGAAAATTCATCGCTTTGCCATATTTGTGGAAGCATGGAAATAGATTCTTCCCACATCGCACGAGTATTTCTTGGATCAACACCTAATCCAACTTGTTCGTAAGCATTAGAACGGCCAGTTCCAAATTCGACTCGACCATTGGTAAGTTGGTCTACCATAGCGACCCTCTCAGCTATTCTAATTGGATGAGCATGCGGTAATATAGACACCCCAAAGCCGATTCGTATTTGTTTTGTCCTTTGACTTAAGGCTCCAAACATAACTTCAGGACACGGAGATCCGGAAAATCCGGTTAAAAAATGATGCTCGACAAACCACAAACTATCAAACCCTACCTGGTCAGCTAACTCACATTGCTCTAACGTCTCGTTGTACAAAGTGTTCCAGTCTATATCTGTTCCCTCGAATGGTCTTTGCATTTCATACAATAAGCCAAATTTCATACTGCACCTCCCTACTCTAATGGTTATATTTGCCTATAATAGTCTTTATTGTCCGATCCTGTCATTTCTTTGAATGTCCAAGAAAAATATGCCGAAAATAACCAGATAAGGAGAATTTGTGATAGGAAGAACTTTACGTAAACGACAGATAGGAAACACAGATGTTTTGGTGACTGAGTTAGGAATGGGAGGTGCTCCTCTAGGTAGGGTCTCAAGTCAAAATGCAAAAGATACTTTAAAGGAATCTTTTGACCAAGGAATTAGATATTTTGATACTGCCCCTCTTTACGGTGGCGGGACCAGCGAAGAGCACTTTGGTGAATATTTATCAACATTAGATCGGAAAGATTTCATATTGTCCACAAAGGTGGGCAGATTAATTGTGGAAAATTCAGGTCAAAAAGAAATCACCTTCAATTACACAAGAGAAGAAATTCTTCGCTCTATTGAGGAAAGTTTGACTCGGCTAGATATGGAAAGTATTGATATCGCTTTAATACATGATCCCGACGATCACTATGATCTCGCTTTGAATGAATCATTCCCGGCACTGTCAGAATTACGTTCTCAAGGAGTTATAAAAGCTATTGGCGCTGGTATGAACCAATGGGAAATGTTATCAAAGTTTGCTCATAATGCAGATTTCGATTGTTTTCTAATTGCTGGGCGTTACACATTGCTTGACCACAGTGCATTGCATCACCTTATGCCTATATGTGAACAACGCAATATAAGCTTAATATTAGGCGGTCCATATAACAGCGGTATTCTTGCATCAGATCTTAAGTCAGAGACAACTTATTTTTATGATCGGGCTCCAAAGGCGGTCATATCTAAAGCTAAGAAGATAAAAGAGGTCTGTGATAGATTCAATGTTCCACTTAAGGCCGCAGCTTTAAGATTTGGCCTAATGCACCAGACAGTGGCATCCACAATACCGGGACCAAGAAATCCAAAAGAGGTGCGAGATAATATCGATATGCTCAATGTGACAATCCCAACCGAATTATGGCAGGAATTGAAACAACTTAAACTCATTCATGGAAATTGTCCGGAGGAACCATTTACAGGGCATCTGGATGATGATCAATAGGATGATACATTCATCTACTATAGAGGTTTTAACTCAGTTTATAAGCGATAATTATTTTATTGACAAGTCGATGTGTAAAGGGGCAGCAATAAATCCCTCGAGTCTCGAGAGATAAATATGAATGCCGTTAGATTTTGCGATTGGATATCGCTGGCGTACACTTATCATCCTAACAAACACTTGAACTCAAACTTTACCACTCACCTTTTATGAGGTTTATCGTCATCGTGTGAAAGGAAGCTTCTGTTTGGCCTATATTAATCCTTCAGATCGCAGAGCCTTTAATGATATGTCGAAAGCGTCTGCAGTTTTTGCTATGTCTTCTTTGGAATGATAAGCACCAACTATGAATCGTGTTCCTGAATGAACACCGTTATTTAACATTGCTAAATTTAGTTGATCATTCCTCTTTGAATCTGTAGTTTTCTTCATTTCTGATTCAGACAGAATGCAAATTTCACGATCACATTGGTGATCTACTCCCAACCTAGCGTGCAGCAAAGAGTTTACTCCACTTACACAACCAGCCACTTCGTTTCTGGTTAGGACTTCATTTAATTGCTCTTTTAGAAGATTACCCATTTCTATAGCTTGGTCATTTATGGGATCCCGTTTAAGTATGGTTAAAGCGGTAACTCCAGCTGATGCCGATAAAGGATTAGCGTTGAAAGTTCCGTTATGACCTACTCGTTGAAATTTATTATATTGGGGATCATCCTTAGTTTCGATCATGTTAATGATGTCGGCTTTACCACAAACAGCCCCCCCTGGAAGCCCACCGCCCAGGATTTTCGCAAGCGTGGTTAGGTCTGGAGTAACGCCATAATATTTTTGAGCCCCACCATTGGAGATCCGAAAACCAGTTACTACTTCATCAAAAATCAAAACAACTCCGTATTGAGTACACAAACGCCTCAAATCTTCAAGGAAAGATGGTCGGATAGGTTGAAGTCCCATATGAGCTCCGGTTGGTTCAATAATCACCGCAGCTATATCTGAATTATTTTTTAAAGTGTTTTCTAGTGTTTCACTATCGTTCGGCGGTAAAACTATGACTGTACTCAATGTTTCCTCAGGGATTCCTCCAAGCCCATCTCCATCCTTAACGAGGTAGTCACTCCATCCGTGGAAATGGTGCTGGAATTTAACAATTTTAGATTTTTTTGTGTATGCCCGAGCCATCCTCATTGCCATCATATCGGCTTCGGTCCCTGAACTATGAAAACGAACTTTTTCAGCAGATGGAATCAAATCAATTACGTGGGAGGCCCATTCCATCTCTAGGTCACTTGAACCACTGAGGTGTGTCCCTTGAGATATTTGATTTTGTACAGCTGAAACTATTTCCGGGTGTGAATGGCCTAAGATTAATGAGCCATGTCCGCTCCAAAAATCAATGTATTCATTTCCATCTACGTCATGTTTATGAGTTCCAGAACCCTTCGTATAGTAGAGTTGGAAAGGATATTGTCGCCTCGAATCATGAGTAACACCTCCAGGAAACAAAGATCTGGCGTGTTCGGCTTTGTTTGCAGAAAGCGAGTGAGTTTCTATAAATTGTTTCTCAATTTCTGTTAGCATTTGACCCTCCGGATTCCGTAATTTTGTATATAAATGTCTGAATCACTCTGCAATCCCGCCTTGTACGATTTCGCCGTCAGTCCACACTGGCTCCCCTTCAATATGTTCGAGAAGTCTAAGATATTGTTGGTGTTGTTCAGGTCGATTAGCATTTTCAAGGTAGGTAGATTTATCTTTGAACACTGCAATACCTGTCATAACATCCTCAGAATTATCTGGGTCCAATAAAAACCAACAAACCATACCTTCAGGATATTCGTCAGATCCAATAGCTTCAATTAATTGATTTTTGTGTCCGTTTTTAACATTCATGGTAAATACAGTACCGTACATAGCTTTCCTTTTCATTTAACGTTTTGAAGGTTTTCAGTGAAAGTCCCTTAGTTTCAATGCAAGAATAATTTTTTTGCAACAAGTTTGCAATCCATGAACTAGAAAATTATGAAAGGGATAACGAGGATTAAGGCATAATATTCTCATCGCAACCGCACGAAAAGATTCAAATCCATTAATTTAACTCTGGAATAATGGATTTGATTTGCCATAGGCATCTATCACCGCTCCAGTTATCGATGTTGAATCAGTACTGACCAGAAATGTACAAAGTTTGGCTATTTCGATTGGTTCCATCATATTGGGGTTGGATAGGGATTCTTTACCAAAAGCCTCTATATATCCCTCTGTTATGACACTTCCTGGGCATATGCAATTAACATCTATCCCATGCTCTTTAACCTCAGCAGCTAATGATTCTGTGAAACTTATTAGAGACGCCTTGGTCACTCTATAGGCAGACCTACCTCGCGCGCCTTTACGCCCCCCAATGGAGGAAATGTTAACAATCTTCCCGTAACTCGCTTTAATCATGCTTGGTAAAACGGCTTTAGTGACTTTAACTGACCCTAGCAAATTGACTTCTATAACTCTCTCCCAATCAGCCATATTGAAGTCAATTAAATCGGTGCTTTTGTGTATGACGGCTGCATTATTAACTAACACTTCAATATTTGATAGCTTTTCTATATAGTCATTTATTTTTTTGATTCCGTCTTCGGTACCAATATCTGCACTAATATAATCCGCATTCCCTCCGGTCTGAAGTATTTCATCACAAACTTTTGATAAAAGGTTTGAATTCCGAGCGGTTACGATAACGCGATACCCATTTTTTGCGAGATCAATAGCAATTGCCTTGCCTATTCCTTGGGATCCGCCTGTCACTAATGCAGTCTGTTCAATCATAATTAAATATCACCCTAGTTGTTGTTGAATGTGAAAACGGTAAACCCATTTTTAACTTTTATGAAAAATCCCCTTCAGTAATCAGGATCAAGATCATACATAGATATCATGTACGGATGATCAGGGTCGTATTCGGTCAGTGGTCTAGCATCGTTTACTTGTCCTATTGGGCGGCAGTCATTTCCCTTGACCATTCTTGACTGGTCCCCAATATCAATTCGACAATGTTCCATCAATAGTTCCAATCTTTTAACTATATTTGTATTTTGTTTGGCAAGATTTTCTGATTCTGATATGTCAGTTTCTAAATCAAAGAGTTCTAAACCATCCGTCGAATCAGCGAAAGCTCGCTGATGAAATGTTTGATTATTCAAATTGTTCGAACTTATTCTTAATTTCCATTTGCCTTGTCGAACTGCTTCAAGGTCCCCTCCTCTATAATAATAAAAAGCCTCATGCGGTGAGCGAAAGTTTTCTGTGTTTTGAAAGCTATGGCTTATATCTTTACCATCAATCGTTCTGTCGGTCGGTATTTTTGCTCCTGATAATTTTGCAATCGTCGGTAAGTAATCCATTGCTGTTACCAGTTCTGAACAAACTTTGCCCTCGTCCATGTGACCTTTCCATTTCATAATGCAGGGAAGCCTATGGCCTCCTTCCCAGGTGGTTCCTTTCCCACCTCTTAGAGGCTCATTACTAGCCCCATGAACCATGTTAAGCGGACTTGCTCCATTGTCACTAGTGAAAATCACCAAAGTGTCTTCTTCTATACTTAATGCTTTTAATTCTGAGAGAATCATATTTAGAGACCAATCTATTTGTTCAACAGCCGCCACGTAAGCCCCATGAGTTGTTTTTTGAAGAGCATGTTTGGGAACATACTGAGGCCGATGGGTGTACATATGGGCAAAATACAAAAAGAATGGATTGTTTTGGTTATCTCGAATGAATCGTAGAGATTCATCCACATATCTTTCCGTGAGAGCTCTTTGGTCTGGTTGTTGTTGTAGGATTTCATTTCCAACCATTAAAGGCAAGGGAGGTTGATTTGGAAGGTCTGGATATTCTAGGTTTGATTTCTTCGTTTCAATATTGTTTCGACCCATATCATTGCTATAAGGCAATCCATAGTAAGAATCAAAACCAAACTTTAGAGGTAAAAATTCCGATTGATCACCCAAATGCCATTTGCCAATCAAGCTTGTTGAGTAGCCCACATCCTGTAATAATTTAGCGATCGTTATTTCATTTGGATTCAATCCATTTTTATCCCCAGGCCGCATTACTCTATCGAAACCTATTCTTAATGGATAGGAACCTGTCAACATAGCGGCCCGTGAAGGAGAGCAGACAGATGCTGCCATGTAAAAATCGGTAAATTTTATTCCTTCTGAAGCCATTTTATCTATAGTTGGTGTGCTTGCTAACTTGGATCCGTAGCATGCGATGTCACCATATCCAAGATCGTCACAATTCATCAGGATAATATTTGGCTTTCTGGTCATCTATTTCTCCTTATGATTTGATTAACCTTTGAAATGACTAGATTTTGAGTTTAGTTCGTTGCATAGCATAAGCACAATTTTCGCAAGATTCATTGTTTTCAGGAGGTAGATCATTATTCAACACTGTAAACATATTCATTAATTCCCCTTCAATCCAGGTGTCATCCCAATTGTATGGAACTAGAGTTTCTCTAAATTCCATAACACCGTAGAAACCTACCGCTTCTCGGTTAGCGTTACAAACGTAAAAATAGGAAGTCTGGGCAACGTCAAACCCCATGTTCTTTAAGATATAGGCGTAAACGTCCATCTGTACTTTGTAGGACTGGTGATAAACATTCCGTAAATAACTAGATGTCGTGACTTCCCATCTATTAGATTGAGATTTATAGTCGACAATTATTATTTCCTGAGTCTGCTGATCAAACCAAATATCATCAACTCCTCCGTGCAATACGAGGTTGGTGTTGGGTATATTGAAAGATATTCCATGATGGAGAGAGTTACGCCACTTATCCATATCTGGATGATCAAAAGGTATAACGTTTGACAACCCAGCGGGTTCGAACGAACGATGACCTATACCTTTTAATCGGCAATCGTCAAATTCTTTCTTGAGTAATAAGTCTGTTGTCTCATTTAAGGTCCAACCTGGAGTACCTGGCGAAATTATCCCAGCTACTCTATCAAGATAGAAACACCTTTGACATGTTAAAAAATCGTTGAACTTACTCCGACTAATCTTGAAAATATCAGTTTGGCCTGGTTGGTAAATGGAAGACGCTCTTGTTCTCAGTCCGGTAGCCTTAACCAACTGTCCTTTCGAATTACGTTTTAAACTTATCAAATCTGAGTCCTTTTAAAATAGTGTGGGATTAATAACGACAAATTATGTAAATGCCTTAAATTAGAAATTCTGACCTAATCGCATGATACTATCGAGCAAAGTTAACTGTCTCTGTATACATTAACAATCATATAGCAGGTGAAAATATGCCGTTGCTCGAAAAACTAAGTAAAAATATGCAAGAAAGAATGTTGAATTGGCCTTGTAATGAATATGAAAATACTCCCTGGACTCAGCCATCAAAGCCACTTTCTAAATCCAAAGTTGCTCTTGTTAGTACAGCGGGATTTCACCTCAGAGGTGACAAACCATTTTCGAATGGTGATACATCATTCCGCATAATACCAAGTGATACTGAACCCGCAAACATAATTCAAAGTCACACAAGTATAGGATTTGATCGAACCGAAACTTTTCGCGATATAAACATTACCTATCCGGTAGATAGACTTTTGGAATTGGTTGAAAGCGGTACCATAGGTTCCATTGCAGAAAATTATTATTCGTTCATGGGTGCTTTAAGCGATGTCACCAAATTAATTGAACAACATGGTCCCGAAGTAGCAAGCCTCATGAAACAAGAAGATGTGGATGTAGTGCTTTTAGTACCTACTTGACCTGCCTGTTCTAACGCCGTGAGCGAGTTAGCTAGAGTTTTTGAGGGAGTTGGATTCTCGACTACTGGTCTTGTTTTGTTGAAGGAACACGCCATGAAAGTGAAACCTCCCAGGATGCTAGCTGTACCTTTCAATTTTGGAAATACCTTAGGAGAAGCGAATAATCCAAAGCTCCAAAACGACATTTTGAATTCCTCATTGGAATTACTTAAATTTGACACAGGTCCAGTGCTGAAAGATTATCTGACCAGTCCTATTTCTAATCCGATTGTGCAAGGATCCGAAGTTAAAAACAATCATGAACTTAAGGATATTAAGCTACAGGATGAGATCGTAAATTCTTTCGTCGCGTATGAAAGTTGGCTTAATAAAAACGGAAACCGGACTGGTGTGGGATTATCAGGTGTAGACTATATTCATTTTCCTGAATTGGTTGATTCCATCAATAAGTTTATTCAAGATCACAGCAACGACATTTATCAACGGCCTAAAGCAGTATCTTTGGGAAGATACCTTAGATATGTTGTTGATGATTTAAAAGCATTTTCTTTCGAAGCAAAAATGGCTAAAGAAACCAACATTACTGTCAATGACTTGCATAAATGGTTTTGGCAAGATACTACATTAGCCAAACTTATTATGACTTTGGTTCAATATATGAAGTTACACCCAGATCCTGAGGTGAAAGAAGAGTCTTTCGGAATCGCCCGTTAACCTCAAAAAGAAACAATAGGAAAAGTGAAATGAAATTTGGCGCTTCAATAGCTAGCTATACAACGAGTTGGGACAGCATAGAATCTGCAGTACAAACAATGGATAGAGGCACATTCGACAGCGTCTGGTTTCCAGATCATTTCATCCCGCCGTCCGCTTGGAAAGGTGCCGAAGACCAACCAATTTTTGAGTCTTGGTCTTTATTAGCTGCAGTGGCTTCTTCTACTTCTAAATTAAGGATGGGTCATATGGTGAATGGTAATACCTATCGAAATCCTGCTTTAGTTGTAAAGATGGCAACAACAATAGATCAAATATCAAGAGGACGGTTTATTTTAAGCCATGGGGCCGCGTGGTTTGAAAGAGAACATCTTGCATATGGATGGGACTTCCCTGGACTCAAAGAACGATCTGATAGATTTGAAGAATCATGTCATCTAATAAGATCCTTATTAACCTCCGAAAATCCAGTGGATTTTAATGGCACTTATTACAGTCTAACGCAGGCCCCACTCTCACCTGGTTCTTTTCAGAAACCTCATATTCCAATTATGGTGGGAGGAATGGGTGAAAAAAGAACACTTAAAACACTCGCTAAATATGGAGACATATGGAATCTCGACGGTTTTGCTGTTGGCAAACCTGAAAATGCAGAATTAGGAGGCATGAGTGTCGAACTTTTCAGGCACAAGGTTGACGTTATCCATAAACATTGTGAGACGATTGATAGAGATCCAGCTGAAATAAAACTTACTATTTCAATGCCTATCAAACTAACAGACGATGATTTAGAGGCTGAAAAATTTATCGCGAATGTCGGACCAGGAACATTGGCGGGAAGTGTTGATTACGTTATCCAAAGAATTAGTGAATTTATGGAAGCTGGCGTAGATGAAATTATGTTTTCTCCAAGACCAAGTACTTCAGAATCACTGCAAGAATTAGACGATTTAGTAATGTCAGCTTTCAATTGAACCTAAAATCCATAATGTTTCAAATTATTTTGATTAAAGCCCATCACAGGTAATATTTTTTAAGGCATCTTTCTATGTGGTCGTCAAAAGTATGAAATTCGAATATTACGATGTAATTATCTTAGGGGGTGGAGCAGCCGGATTAATGGCCAGTGCTTCTGCTGCTTCTCGGGGTAGAAGTGTTCTAGTTCTGGAGAAGAGCAATATGGTTGGCAAGAAAATATTGATGTCCGGAGGAGGACGTTGTAATTTCACTAATCTCAATGTAACACCTGAGAATTTCATATCAAATAATCCCTACTTCCCTACTTCAGCATTGAGTAGGTACAGACCGGAAGATTTCATATACCTAGTTGAATCTCATGGAATTAATTATGAAGAAAGAAAGCACGGTCAATTATTTTGCAAAGGCTCTTCCCGGGAGGTTCTAAATGCATTGATTAAAGAGTGCAGTAGAAATGAGGTATTTATTCAAACTAATTATGAAATAACAGAAATCGTAGATTCCTCTGATCGCTCTAATAGGATAATTCCTAAGCATCCCAATAGTAATTTCATAATTAAAGGTATAAAACGAAATAAAAAAAGTGAGGAACGTTCCGAATATTGCTGCGAATCACTCATCGTTGCAACAGGAGGGTTATCTATTCCAACTCTTGGAGGTAGCGGTTTTGGATATGAATTAGCTGAAAAATGCGACGTTGAGATACAATCAACACAGCCAGGTCTTGTACCATTTGTGTTGGAAGATAACCTTCTCAAAGATCTCAGGAATCTATCCGGGGTATCAGTTCTATCCGAAATCAGTTGCCACCAACAATCATTTTCAGAATCATTTTTGTTCACACATAAAGGTCTGAGTGGCCCATCAGTGTTACAAATTTCAAATTATTGGAAACCTGGTGATTTTATTTGTATCAACCTTATCCCGGAAATTAAAACAGCGCCACAATTTGAAGATTTGATATTGAGAAAACCTAATGTAATGTTGAGAACCGCCATGAAAGATTTCTTACCTAAATCATTGGTAAGTTATCTGGAAAACAACTGGTGGAATGAACACAGGAATATCCCGATAAATAAAATACCCCAAAAAATCATTAAGGAAATTTATGAACGATTGGGGCACTGGAAAATATGTCCTGCTGGTACAGAGGGATATAGAACGGCAGAGGTGACTCTCGGCGGTGTGGACACAAATTCAGTTAGTTCAAAAACATTTGAAGTTAAAAAGTGTAAAGGACTATATTTTGTGGGTGAAGTTCTTGATGTTACTGGCCAACTAGGAGGATACAATTTTCAATGGGCTTGGGCTTCTGGATATGCAGCAGGTTCATTTGCCTAAAATGCCGACTCTATCCCTAATAATATTATCTTTTGCGTAGTATAAAAATCCATAAACCACTGAACCCAAGTAACAAAGAAAATAAGCTGGCTCCTATGTATACAAGAATAGGGGTGAGTGGAAGGCCTGAATCATTTTGTCCCATCAATAGAGGTTTAATTAACACCTCTTCCTGCATTCGATCAACTCGAATATTATGTAGCCCCACCTCAGCATGCCATTGAAAATTAATATCGGCTGATGCACCAGCTGCAACCGGAATATTTTTAGTTAACTCGGATGAGTTATTGATCCAAAGAACGGCTACATAATTGCCATCTTTGGAAGTTAAGTTCGTGACTTTCGCATCTATATTGAGAGTTTGATTAGTTTGAGATCTTTCTAAGGAAAACTTCATATCTTTAGTTTCAAAAGAATTTATCGGAATAGCTGCGCATCCAGATATTGCGAATTCAGATAGGTTTGGCACCGAAAATGTATAAAAGACTTTATCCTTGTCCTCAGAAATACGTTTTGATGGTATTTCGACCCACGAATTTGAAACTTCGTCAAACAGGTTACCAGTTATAGACCATTTATGAATGTTATTTGTATCCATCCATTCTTTTTCGACGTAAGCCTTTATATGAGCCGTGTTTATACTACCTACGGGGGCGTTATCAAGAGATGCGTCAAAAGTTGAATATGTACTGAATCCTTTGCATGTGGCGTTCAACTTATGACTTGGTGCTTGCAAAGTGTCTATACGAATAGCTACGTCGGCTAACTCCTGATTAAATCTCACCATAATTTCGTCAATCGGCTTAGGGCTACCGACTAGTTGAGTCCAATTTCTAATAACCGTTACAGGCACAGAGTAAGAAACAGAGTTTTCAGATATGACTGATTGCACAGGATCAGGAAGCCGTACATCTTTTACTGGGGCTACCTCTGAAACCAGTTGCTCAGATGAGACATTAGGAAGAGCTTTTAACAAAACTTTAGAGGATACATCAAACATTTTGGCGGCTGTCATCTCCGGCAATTTCTGGGTCAAGGTTTTTTCATTCATTCCTTTTACGACTTCAGAAACCTTGTTTTTCGTGACTGAATCCAGGATTTCACCAACTTTACTGTCCCCTACTACCGTCAAAATTTGGACAGTTTTTTCGATTTTGACGTTTTCTACTATTTCTGCAGCTTTAGTAGAATCTACATTTTCTACAATCTTGGACGCTTTACTTGTTTCTACTCTTTCCACTATCTCTGACGCTTTTGAAGAGATTACCTGATTTACTATCTCCGCAGCCTTTGATTCGCCCACTCGTTCTACTATTTCTGCCGCCTTTGAGGATTCCACTTTTTCCACAATGCTGGCGGCCGCAGAAGTTTCCACCTTCTCAACAATTTCTGCAGCTTTATTTGACTCCACAGACTTGACTATATCGGCGGCCTTTGCTGATTCAACAGATTGAACGATCTCTGCAGCCTTTTGTGAATCAACATTTTGAACTATCTGTGCCGCCTTAATTGATCCTATTTTTCCTACTATGTCAGCAGCCTTTGAAGTGTTCACTTTCTCAACAATTTCAGCGGCTTTTGAGGAACTCACTTCTTGAACTATTTCAGCGGCTTTTGAGGAACTCACTTCTTGAACTATTTCAGCTGCTTTTAGGGATTCCACTTTTTCAACAATTTCCGCTGCTTTCGATGATCGTACTTCTGAGACGATCTTCGCAGCTCTTGTGGATTCAACTTTTTCGACAATTTCAGC
>CEOQ01174414.1_pt1 | contig 14016 bp, 12 predicted proteins | sample 361351 | NCBI WGS metagenome assembly CEOQ01 (sample SAMEA2619907, study PRJEB7988) | marine metagenome | biome: marine biome (ENVO:00000447); feature: deep chlorophyll maximum layer (ENVO:xxxxxxxx); material: "saline water (ENVO:00002010), including plankton (ENVO:xxxxxxxx)" | depth 60 m | reverse complement strand
CCCCATAGATTACAGACCTCCACAGCTTCGATAGCAAGAACGGACAAATATCACTTGAATCCTAATGGCTCGGACTGCATAGTCAACCAACCCTATGGCTCACAATATTTGTACTGACTGAATCACTTCCCGTCGTCCACCGAAATGCATCGCAACATTTCCGAACAGTGCACATGCGCAATCGTGTTGCTACTGCCCGATACCGTCAAGCAAAGGCTGGCAATCTTCAATTTTTATCTCACATAACAAAATCAAGTTACCAACAATGGCATACGACAAGTAACTAGTGCGTGTGTTGGTTTGTGCATTGGTGATAGCACCTGAGTCAATCATTGAACTCGGTTTGCGTCGCCCGGTCGCCGTATCCGCTGGATCCTGACCTAAGCTAATCGCTGCCTCCTGAGATTCATATACTCGTACTTCGACGTCGCGCTGCTGATAGAACCCATACCAAACACTGGTTGCACCGGGCAAAGTTTCAGCAGAAAGTTCTTTAGACTTTTTCCATCCGACAGCAGCTACATCGTCAGCGGTGAAAACGCTGTCCGGAAGTGTGATTTGTACAGCATCAAGTTCCGACTCACCAACCGACTCATCTGATCCACCACAAGAAATACCAACTAAGGCAATTATCAACACAAGGGCAACAAAAATCTGTGCCCGAGGACGAAAAAGTAACTGATTAAACGATAAATACATAAAATGTCTCTTCACCAGAAAATCATCATATAACTAAATAAGTCATATTCATGTAATTTTCACCAAATAGTTTCGTGACCATGTTTTATTCAAGACAAGACTGCCAATTACTATCATGTCTCTGCAGTAAAGGAACAATCACCGACGAGAGATCGTAACATCTCCCGCTGCTTTTAGTTTAAGTTGTCAATATCATCAACGCTTAAACCCTGGCCGCCTGCCTGATTCCCACACATGTGCACGAGCTACATCTTCGTCCAGGTCAACACCCCAGCCAGGCTTGGTGGGAATCTGAAGTTCACCGTCAGTGTAATCTAGAGGACCACCGGTGATTTCATCCTTCCAAGGGACATCGTCAATATCAGCTTCCATAATTCGTACATTTGGTACGGATGCACACAAATTAATCGAATGCATCGTAGAAAGGTGAGAGTAATAGTTGTGCGGAGCAATGTTCAGTTCATAACTTTCCGCGAGCATTGCAATATCACGAGAACGAGCAAAACCATTCCACGGTACATCTATCATCACATTATCCATCGAACGATTCTCAAAATAAGGTCGATACTCACGGAGTCCGAAAAGATTTTCACCCGAGGTGATAGGAACCATGGTTCCCGCTTTCACCTCTGCAAGTCCTTCAGGTTCGTACATATCAACCTCGACCCACATAGTGTTGAATTGCTCCATAACGTTACATATCTGGCGTGCTGCCAGCGGCTTGAAGTGAAAATTTAGGTCAAGAGCAATTTGAACCTGACCTTTTGTGCCGTTTTCAAAAGCAGTGATGTATTTTTCCACGTGCTCAAGGGTCTGCCAGGTGACGTTCTGGTCAGTTACGCCCGTACCAAATCCACCATCATAAGCACGTGCCTTTGGCCCAGGATAGTTAATATTGGTCTTAAGAGCTTTAAATCCCTTCTCCCGAACCTCTGCACCTAGTTCAGCAACTGCATCCAATGAGTCAAGTGGTGGAGCACCAATTAATTCGTGTGCTCTAACACGAGAGGTCCCGCAATGTGACCAATAAACCTGCTGGCTCTGTCGAGTGGGTCCGCCAAACAAGGCATAAACGGGAACTCCAAGCGATTTGCCCTTGATGTCCCATAATGCTAGTTCAATCCCTGCTATAGCCTTAGCTGCAATTCCACCGGTTGACTGCCTGGCTAATCGGTACATATCCCAGTACCGTTTTTCAACCGCCAGTGGATCTTGACCCTTAAGAATTGGAAAAAAATCAGTCACCGCACCAACAATCCCATATGGGTTTCTCCCATCGGACATTTCACCATATCCAGTTATGCCTTCGTCAGTCCTGACAGCTACGTATTGCCACGGTCGCCATCCGGCATCTACTACGAATGTTTCTATCGCGATAATTTTCATAATTAGTCTCGCTATCACTCGTGCGCAGGGATTCTCACATGGAAACTCACTAAGCCTTCAAACACGATTCGACAATTGTAGACAACACACCAGACAAAATAAGTAAAACTTGCAGAAGGAAGTCAATCCAAATCATCGATCACACAAATAAAAAATAACCTAGCCAAAAATCTGCAATAGATTGCAATAAATATGTTCCCTTATTTCATCGACATCGGATGTGCAAACCGTAGCTCAATATGCGAATATAGCGCTCTCCAAGTGGATACACGAAAAAACCACCCCAATACGGCAACAGAAATATATCGACAAGCCCATAACATGGCATCAAACGAATCTGGAGATTATTTAAAGTGCAAATAACCGACAAGTCACTGCTCAATAAACTCGGGACCGCTGATTCGATCGAAGAAGTTTGTTCGGAAACGGGTTTATCGGACGAACAATTTAAAAAATGGTGGTCAACACAGTTAGCTGCCCGAGTACCGTCTTCAAAAGGTATCAAGACATCAACCGTGGACGCAGAAATTCTTAGAGACAAATGGGGCATTCCACACATTTACGCAGAACGAGACGAGGATCTATTTTTCGCATATGGATACGCAATGGCACAAGATCGACTGTGGCAACTTGACTACTTGCGACGAAAGGCAATGGGACAACTATCCGAAATTTTAGGGCCATCATCTATCGATACGGATACGATCTCACACACCGTCGGAATCACGCAATTGGCCAAAGCAGAATTAGGCAGAATGCCAGCCCAGACACGCACACGCCTTGATGCATTCTCGGGTGGAATAAACGAGTTCATATCGGAATCTAGAGACCTGTTACCGATCGAATTCGACCTCCTGGATTACAGCCCTGAGCCGTGGACACCAATAAATTCAATCGCTATTTGGGCGGAATTTCGTTGGTATCTAACCGGACGCCTTCCCGTGATAGTGATTCCAGAACTAGCAAGGCAAACTCTTGATAACGAAGAACTCTATAAAGCGTTCTTGACCGGCGAAGCCGAAAATGAAAGTATTCTTGCAAAAGGAATGTACCCTGCGCGACGATCAAACGGCGGAAGAGTTGGCCAAACTGTCAGCGACTCGTCGGAAGGACAGGGAAGTAACAACTGGACAATTGCTGGAAAACTGACCGCCTCTGGCCTACCTTTGGTCGCCAGTGATCCTCATATCGCCTTTGGAAGCATCTCATGCTGGTACGAAGCTCACCTCTCAGGCGCAGGGTTCAACGTGGCAGGAACGGGCTACGCTGGAGTACCGGGACTACTATTTGGTCGCAATGAAAAAGTTGCATGGGGATTAACGAACAACATATGTGCCCAAAGAGATCTATATAAAGAACAAGAAAACCCCGAAAAACCTGGTTACTACCTCTACGACGGACAGTGGGAACAGGCAACTCAGACCACCGCAACGATCAACATTAAAGGTGAAAAACCAATCACACGAACAATCCGTCGAACAAGAAACGGCCCCATCGTTGATGACATTATTCCCGAAGCAGCATCTCATACTGGACCTGTTTCATTGCGATGGATGGGTGAAGATCCCTGTGATGAAATATCAAGCATGCTCGAGATGAATCGCGCTAACAGTGCTAACGAATTCCGAGAAGCACTGCGACCCTGGATCGTCCCAACATTTAGCTTCGTATTTGCTGATTTAAAAGGACATATCGGTTATCAGGCAAGTGGAAGATTACCCATCAAAAAAGATTGGAATCGGGGATACAGACGAGGATGGGATCCCAAACATCAATGGAACGAAACTATCCCATTTGAAGAAATGCCGTCGATTAGCGATCCACCAAACGGATGGGTCAGGTCTGCAAATAATCGAACAGCTCCGGAAGACTTCCCATATCCATTATCGGGAGTATGGAGTAGCGGATACAGAGCGCAACGGATCCGAGAGATGATCGAATCCGAATCATCCCACACTCGTGAAAGTATGACTGAAATGCAAATGGACGTCACTGCACAACGAGCAGTAGACACCATTCCTAGCTTGATAGAGCTATTAGAAAATACAGACGGGAACAACATCGATGAAGAAATTAGCGTTCTCAAAAAATGGGACGGAAGAATGTCTACCGATAGTGTAGGGGCATCTCTTTTCGAGATATTTTTTGTTAACTGGACAGAAGAAGTAGCAGGAGCACAATTTCCTGAAAATTTAGTGCCACTTATGGCTGGAGCCTCGAGTGGATTGTCAACAGAACTTCTGAGTAAAGACACCAGCAATTGGTTCCCTCCGGGCGAACGAGCCAAGGCAGTTCGTCGAGCAATGGATAAAACGATCGATGATCTCTCCAAGGATGCAGGTCAAGATAAATCTAAATGGAATTGGGGAGCGATACATAAAGTCCACCTCCACCACCCTCTCGCAGATCGGGGACCAATTTTCAACAGCCTCAGTCGCGGGGGGCAAGGAGTGGGCGGCAGTGGCATCACCGTTTCTAACACAGGGTTTGACCCAAACTATTTGGCGGTGATGGGTGCAAATTACAGACTAATCGCCGATCTGTCTGATGATCCGCCGGGACTTTGGGCAGTAGATGCAGCCGGCCAATCAGGAAACCCAGGAAGCGCCCACTACTGTGACCAACTAGCGTCTTGGATGCAAAATTCCCAACATTTCATTCCACTCGATCGGAAACATGTTGATAAAAATACCACCGACAGATTGATAATTAGACGCTCACGTTAACCACACATGAAACTCTCCATCCTTGACCAATCTCCAATAAGCGTGGGCAAAACCGCACACGAGGCGATTCAAGCAACGATGGACCTCGCGGTTATGGCCGATAAGTGGGGATACACTCGTTATTGGTTAGCAGAACATCACAGTTCCGGCACACTAGCGGATGCCAGTCCAGAAATTCTGCTCGCGGCCATAAGCTCACGAACAAAAAAAATACGGATTGGCTCTGGCGGCGTAATGCTTTCACACTACAGTCCGCTAAAAGTAGCGGAGATTTTCCGTATGCTTGAGGCGTTGGCTCCGAAACGTGTGGACATGGGTCTTGGACGGGCACCTGGCTCTGACCAAATAGCCAGCTTTGCACTACAGCCAGGACCAAACACCTATCCAATTGAAAAATACCCCCGGCAGGTCGACGACCTAATGCGATACCTCAGTGAAACATTCCCAGATGACCACCCATTTAGTCACCTCAGCGCAATGCCAACTGCTCCAAATTGGCCGGTCCCATGGCTGCTCAGTTCATCAATGGGTAGCGTAGGTATTGCTGCAAAATTGGGCCTGCCACTCTCATTCGCCCATTTCATCTCTCAGGACGGGGGGCCTGAATATGTAAAGTGGTATCGCGACAACTTCGAACCGTCAAAATGGTTCGATAAGCCGCGAGTTAATATCGGAATATATGCCATAACGGCTGACACATCAGAACGCGCGCATGATCTTGCAACATGTCGACATGTTATGCGCCTGATGCGAGATAAAGGCCAAGAAATGAAAGGTGTACCATCCGTCGAAGAGATCAAGTCAATGAAATTAAGCAAGACAGATGAAGAATTCATTGAACACCAGCGAACTAAGTCAATAGAAGGCGACCCGAAGACGGTAAAGGAGAAGATAAGGAAGTTAGCTGATCAATATGAAACCGACGATGTGATCGTGCTGACCATCACACACGACTACGCTGAACGCCAACGTTCGTACAAACTTCTCGCGAAGGAATTCAACCTGAATGGAGAAGGTCGAATGGAAAATACCAAGAAAAAAGTTCAACCAAAGGGAACAAGATGAAGATTTCTAAGTTCAAAGCGACTCCCGTTGCTATGCACGACCAGCCACTCCTTAACAGTACAGGGGTCCATGAGTCCTACCGAATCCGAACAATAGTCCAAATTGAAACAACTGACGGATATACAGGAGCAGGTGAAACTAGTGGCGATATAAGTACAGAAATAGAGAACAACCGTTCTTGGATTGAAGGACATGATCCCCGCCAAATGACGCTCGCAAGACTTAAATGGAACGGGTCGCCAAGAGCATGGGCAGCCGTAGAAACAGCAATGCTTGATGCTGCAGCCAAGCATGCAGGACTCCCGGTTTGTGACTATATCGGAGGCAGGGCGCGTGATCGAGTGGAGTGGGCAGCGTATCTTTTTTACAAGTTTGCAGATGAAAACGGGAAAGGCGAAGTCGCTACAGGAGAAGCCCTAGATCCTGAAGGTTTTGTCCGTCAGGCAGAAGAATTCGTAACCAAATATGGCTTTAAGGCTCTCAAAATAAAGGGGGGATTTTTTAACCCTGAAACCGATATCGAAACTTTCCGGCTATTGAGAAAACGTTTCCCCAAAAAAGACGGATATGAAATACGTATAGACCCTAACGCAGTCTGGACCGTTGAAACATCAATTCGTGTAGCAAAGGCGATCGAAGAGTACGAACCGCAATATCTTGAAGACCCCACCGATTCGATTGCAGATCATGCGGAATTAAAAAAACACACCGACATACCAACGGCATCAAACATGTGCGTTTCTGCCTTTGCGCACGTCAAACCAAACGCAAAGCTTGACGGTATCGATGTGATTCTGGGTGATCACCACCACTGGGGTGGCATACTGGCATACAAAGAAACCGGTGTTCTTTGTCGTGTAATGGGATGGGGTTTATCAGGACACTCCAATAATGCACTTGGCGTATCTCAAGCAGCAATGTTGCATGCCTGCGCTGCAACTCCTGAACTCAATTTCCCTGCTGACAGCCATTACCCATGGACAGATACTGATGAAGATGTCATCAAGGGAGGCAAACTTCAGTTCAAGGATGGTTTTATGGATGTTCCTGACGTGCCCGGTCTGGGAGTAGAGATAGATGAAGAAGCATTATCTCAACGCCACGAACAGTTTAAAACAGACACACTATCCAATAGGCAAGACCTGATTCTTTCTATAGATCCCGAGGCAAAATCATCGGGCCCCAAAAACGATAGGATAATCAATTTCCCAAATTACAAAAAACCCCGGTGGTAATATCGTCATCACAACATGATGGGCCCGTGAACAGGAGTGAGTAGTAAATCAGAGTCCAAGCCAATTGCGCTAACACCGCGTATGCAACTGATCCTACAAGGATCAATTCCGAAAATGCTGGCTCGACTCGCTGTACCCAATGTAGCCGCAGTTGCCGCGACCACAGCGGTTACCTTTGCGGATGTTTATTTCGTAGGTCAAATCGGCACAACAGCTCTGGCAAGTTTGGCAATAGTTTTCCCTTTCCAAACATTAATGGGCATGATGTCAAACGGTGCGATAGGTGGAGGTGTCGCCTCCTCGATTGTTAGGGCTCTTGGCGGTAACAGCATCCTTAAGGCCGAGAACTCCGCCTGGCATGCAATAGTTATCGGCATCTTCATGTCATTGCTGTACCTGATCGTATTAGGCGTGTTCAACAGGCCTATATTTTCATTAATAATCGGACCAGGAGACGTGCTGGAAGGTGCTGTAGATTACGCACAAATCGTTTTCAACGGGGCAGCGATCGTATGGCTCGCCTTTATGCTCTCCGCCATATTGCGCGGGACAGGCGAAATGGCAATAGCAGCGAATGCAATCATCCTCGCCAGTATTTTTCATATTGCCCTGTCAGGAGCTCTAACCTTGGGATGGGGTCCATTCCCCGTTCTCGGAATCACGGGTCCTGCCACAGCAATGATCGTATCCCACGGACTCGTAGCGATGTATCTATTGACCCAGGTACTGGGTGGAAAAGCACGGATAAATCTACGTCCGCATAAATTCTCATGGATATCGGTCAAGGACATCATGAAGGTAGGTGGGCTAGGTCTGATAAACAGCACTGGTCTCATCCTCACGGTTATCGCTGTCACCGCTTTCGTAGGTAGATTTGGCGCAGAAGCACTCGCTGGTTATGGGCTGGGCAGCCGACTGGAGTTGACACTCGTACCGCTGGCATTCGGAGTAGGTGCAGCCTTAACCACTGCGGTAGGTGGAAATTTCGGCGCGGGCCAGTTCGCTAGAGCAAGACATATCGCATGGACAGGAGCAGGGATCACCTTCGTTGCTACCTCCATAATCGGCGTATCAATAGCGCTATTCCCAGGGATTTGGCTCGATCACTTCACGGCAGATCCAGAGGTTTACGCAATCGGTGTTTCCTATCTGGTCATCGCTGCACCCGTATATGGAATATTTGCGGGCGGTCAAACCCTTTATTTCGCAAGCCAAGGCACAGGACACATGATTTTGCCAGTCATCATCACGTATACCCGGTTTCTTGTGGTAGCAGGATTCGGCCTAGCGGGAGCAATTCTGGACTGGAGCCTCACAACAATTTTTATCGGGGTTGGCATAGGGCTGAGCATAGTCGGTATAGGACAGGTGCTGAATATACTGCGGGGATCCGCATGGAACTACGATCGGTCCTAAAAACCACACAATAACGGGGATATTAATAGACTCTCCAACACATCCTCAAAAGGGACAATAACTAGAGTTCACAACCTGAAAGGGAATAGAACAAATGCAACTGCAAAAAAGCACAGCTTGGAGCCTCATTATTGGCCCTCTAGGACTAATGATCCTGATGATGGCCTTCGGATTTGGAACGGGGCTTTTCTTTACAGAGGACGAAACTGAACACGCCCAGAAAATGATGGACAATTACGACTTAGCACGGGTGGCGTTCACTCTTATATCAATGTCAATGGTGCTGCTCGTTTTCGGATGGATTTCATTCTCTAGGGAAGTCGACCCAGATAACCCTGCGATGGGCTATGCGAGATTAATGCTGTTACCGGGTGTGGTAATGATTATTGCTAATATGGGTCTATGGTTAGGACTGGGAACCGAAGTAGAGGTTGGGATTAACGTTACCCTAGGCCACGCTAGTGAGGCCGTTAGCACATTCGGTGATATTTTTCTTGATGTGGGTACGCTGATTATTGCGATAGTCGCCATTAGAAAAAATGTGGCAACAACGCTAGTCAAAATACTTTTAGCGCTTGTAGCGTTAGATAGCATTCTAGGATTAGGAGTCATAGTCGCAGGGATGGAAGGAAGTGCTACAGATGATCTGGATTTCTTTGGATGGATAATCTTTACACTGGCCACAGTTGGAATAGGTATTCAAAGTCTACGTGCTAAAGAATCATAAAAACAACATAGGTTACGTAGAAACCGAAGACCCCTTGGAAACGAGGGGTCTTTTGTTGTTGCCTACTTGCCAATCTCACGACACCTTAGTCCATAAAATTATGCGTGCCAAATGATAGGAGATTGCAGAAGCATGATTGCAACTATCTAACAATCATATTTACCCCCATAATAAATTTAATATCGCTTATCACTGGTAAGCGAGGCATACTCTACAGCGTAAAGCTGAATGCTATTACTTAGGAGATAATTTTGGGAAAAACATTTTTTGTAATGATCTCAACTGATCCAGACGTGGATCCGGTGAAGTCTTTAGTTGCACTTGCCTGCGCTTCACAGGCAACATCGGAGGGTCATGAAGTCAATGCTTTTTTTGCCGCTAATGCAGTCAAATTACTTCAGGCTGATTATCTAAAAGCGCTTGATGATCGGGTATCTCAGTCGCCAGGGGTTTGCAGAGAGATGTTTGACAAATTAACAGAACAAGCCAGTGTCTACTGTTCAACAATGTCACAGGCTGCAAATGGTGTCACTCCTGACAATGCAAACGATGTTCTTATAGGTGGCTATGAATTGCAATGGAGTGGGCCTCCAGGCGTAATAGCTCTAAGTAGTTCTGCTGATGTGGTGTTACCGTTTTAAAATCTAAAACAAAGACGGCAATGTTGCTTATTGTTCTGATTGATTGACTAAGCATGTCTCGAGAGATCAACAAAACAATAATCGAAAATTCAAAGTAATACAGGTCCTTTTCATACACCTGTACTTCACCCGATATCGGGTTATCCCGTCTTGACACCCACCGAAAACCCTCATAGAGAATCTATATCGTCACACTATGCTCGGGTATCATCAGGCTATGCCTGTTAGCAAGACAATTGATAACTTCAATGATGCCGTAGCCGACATCCCCAGCGGTGCGTCTATTATGATCGGCGGTTTCGGGGGTGCAGGCGGTCAGCCGACTCGACTAATGCTCGCCTTACGTGATCTCGGAGTAGACGATCTGACCATTATCGGCAACGTTGCCGGCATTTCAGCAACGACACACTATGGCTGGCGAGAAGGTGCTGATGATCCGAAACCCGTCGACCAGGGAATGTTCTTCGCCAGCGGTCAGGCCAGTAAGATCATCTGCTCATTCCCCGTTCCCGGGACAACCAATCCGTTGAGCGAGATTGAGAAAGCATGGCGTGCTGGTAGAGCTGAGGTCGAGATAGTCCCGCAGGGCACTTTGATCGAACAAATTCGTGCTGCCGGTGCTGGTATACCAGCGTTCTACACTCCAACTGGAGTTGGAACGTCCGTGGCAGAGGGTAAGGAGAGTCGAGAATTCGATGGAAGGACATATCTGCTCGAAAAAGCTCTAACGGGGGACTATGCATTTGTTCGTGCACAAAAAGCGGATACTCATGGCAATCTGCAATATGTCGGAACAAGCAGAGCGTTCGGACCTGCTATGGCGACAGCAGCAAAAATCACCATCGCCGAGGTTGACGAAATCGTAGATCCTGGTGGTATCGATGCAGAACGCGTTGGCACCTTGGGGGCGTATGTAGATCGGATCGTACAGCGAAAAGCAGGAGATCCGTATCCATGACAAGGGATCCTGCTCCGCGTCTTTCACGTACAGATATAGCCCGCCGAGCTGCACTTGATCTGCCAGATGGTGGAATCGTAAACCTCGGCATAGGCATTCCGGCACTCTGCTCTAACCTGCTTCCGGAAGGTGTTGAACTTCGGTATCACGCCGAAAACGGAATTCTCGGGTTCTCAGAGATGAACACGAAATTTGACGGTGACCCTAACATAATGGACGCTGGCGGCAACTTTCCGAAGCTCGTTCCAGGCATGGCATTTTTCGACTCCGTTGAGTCGTTCGGATTAATTCGAGGCGGGCACATCGATGTTACCGTCCTCGGCGGACTACAAGTCTCGGATAAAGGTGATCTCGCCAATTGGATGATCCCAAAACGAGGCATTGGCAGCATCGGTGGAGGAATGGACCTTGCGACAAACGCGAAACGGGTGATCGTCGCGATGGAACACACAACCCGCGACAATAAGCCGAAGATAGTTAACCAGTGCAGCTTTCCCCTAACCGCTCCAAACTGCGTTGACGATATCATCACCGATATAGCGGTCATCAAAGTCAAAACCCAGGGGCTCTTTTTGATGGAAGCAGCACAAGGGTGGTCACCGGACGATGTCCAGGCAATCACAGAACCTGAGTTTATTGTGAGCGATGACTTCAAACCCTTCCAAACCGCTTAACTGCCATCTCTCTTACTAAACTTCGATAAATTCAAGCCCAAGATCAAGCCTGATTGAAATCGACCTCAATCTGTTGCTCACCAATCAGCGCTTTCAGGTAGAGTGCCATGATTTAGAAAATCCAAAAGTACGAGAGGTTTACCCATGGCATTACATCCTCAGTCAGCGGATGCCCTTGAGAAGGCAGCAGCAATGGGGTTCCCGCCAGTGACCGATGTCACTCCTGAAGAGGCGAGAGATAACGCCCGCATCGGACGATCTGCCATTGGAGCTGAAGTGGAGCCAGTCGGCTCCGTCGAAGATAGCTCCTTTCCTGGACCGACAGGTGATGTTCCAATCAGGATTTATAGGCCAGATGAGGATGAGGGGCATCCTCTAGTGATGTTATTTCATGGTGGAGGATGGGTCATCGGAGATCTTGATTCGGAGGACACTACAGCTAGAGGAACATGCTCCCGTGTAGGTGCGGTTGTTGTATCTGTCGATTACCGTTTGGCACCAGAAACAAGGTTTCCTGGAGCGGTAGAAGACTGCTACGAAGCGACAAAGTGGGCTGTAGAGAATTCAGATTCGCTCGGCATCGACGGGAGTCGCGTTGCCACGACCGGTACCTCTGCAGGAGGAAACCTCTCGGGTGCAGTTTCGATGATGGCACGCGATTTGGGTGGCCCAGCCGTATCTCACCAAGTCCTCTTCTGCCCTGTTATCGACTTCGACTTCAATAGACGGTCATACATTGAATGCGCCGAAGGATATGGGCTCACACGCGAAGCCATGATCTGGTACTGGAATCAGTACACTGGCACGGGTGAGGACCGCTCAAATCCCTATGCTGCCCTAATCAAAGCCTACGACTTGTCGGGGCTTCCCGATGCAACAATCATCGCAGCCCAGTATGACCCGCTTGTAGACGAAGCAGTCGCGTACGGAGATGCTCTCAAGGCCGCAGGCGTGGACACATTGAGTGTTGTCTACGATGGTATGACCCATGGCTTCAATAATCGGACCGGAGTCATTGACGCTGCTAAAGAAGCGATGGATCAGTCTGCTGAGAGGATATTAAGCTCATTCGCTAAGGTGTGAACTTGGGTAAATTCGGAAAAGTCGACCACCTATATCTTTAAGCACTTGCTCGCTATGAATAACCTATTTATCAAGAGCCTGTTTAACTCATGCGGCCTCAACACTCATTGCAACCGCCCCACCTCCACCATGACATATCACAGCAAGGCCTTTACGCCCTGCTGTACGCCTCAGCCCATGCAACAACGTCACAAGAATTCGTGCTCCGCTCGCACCGATCGGATGTCCTAGCGCCACGGCACCCCCGCGAGTGTTAACTCGCTCTTTGTCCCACCCAAGCGCATCACCATTAGCAAGAACCTGGGCTGCATAAGCCTCGTTAACTTCTATCATGTCGAATTCTTCAAGCGTCTCTCCAGTTCTTTTCAGCAGGTTGGCAACTGCCAGTTTAGGAGCATCAAACAACATTCCTGGTTCATTGGCAGCATGAGCATAGCCCGAAATTCGACCAAGCACGTTAACGCCAGATTCACCAGCTTTACGATCGGAAATGACAATCGTGGCCGCTGCGCCATCGCTAATTTTGGAAGCGTTCCCTGCCGTAACGGTCTCCCCCGGAGGAAAAGCAGGTCGCAGCTTGGCAAGAATCTCAACGGTTGTATCAGCTCTTGGTGCCTCATCGGTGTCTACAACCGTTGAATCCCCCCGACGACCTTTTACATTTACTGGAGTAATTTCATCAGAGAACCATCCCTCGGATATCGAAGAAGACGCAAGGACGTTACTGCGTTGAGCGAACTCATCCTGCCGAAGTCGCCCAATACAATACTTCTCATTAATCGCCTCAGCAGAACTACCCATGTGATGATTTTCGAAGGGACACCACAAACCATCATGAATCATAGAATCCGTCAGGTTCGCGTCGCCAAGCCTATGTCCGGTCCTGCTATCAAGTAGCAGGTGGGGAGCCTGACTCATGTTCTCCATTCCTCCCGCCGCAACCACATTTGCCTCACCAAGTTGAATAGACTGCGCAGCGAGGATTACCGACTGCATACCAGATGCGCAAGCCTTGTTGACAGTGAGTGCTGAAGAGGAATCGGGGATTCCAGCTGCAATCGCTGCCTGTCTGGCCGGTGTCATCCCAAGCCCAGCAGAAAGCATATTACCCATGATCGTATATTCAACTGCTTCTGCGTTTATGCCGGACCGTTCAACGGCGGCGGCGAGAGCAATTCCGCCCAGGTCCGTAGCCGACGTTGTGGAGAGGCTACCGCTGAACTTACCAAGTGGCGTACGAGCGGCACTGGCGATTAATACTTCGGATTTCATATTTCCAATTCTCAGATTTGTTAATCAGCCAAAGTAATCGAATGAGCTACAGGGACCGACAGTATCAGAACAGTAAGAACTATCCCATCAAAGCAATCCAATGAGCAACAGGAACCGACAATATCAGAACAGTG
>CEOQ01158055.1_pt1 | contig 14027 bp, 10 predicted proteins | sample 361351 | NCBI WGS metagenome assembly CEOQ01 (sample SAMEA2619907, study PRJEB7988) | marine metagenome | biome: marine biome (ENVO:00000447); feature: deep chlorophyll maximum layer (ENVO:xxxxxxxx); material: "saline water (ENVO:00002010), including plankton (ENVO:xxxxxxxx)" | depth 60 m | reverse complement strand
GAGCCGCGGGTATAATCATGTTCGATCTGCAGAGTGAGGCGCACGGTTTCCGAGAAGCCGAGTGTCATTAGTGCTAGGTATGGGCCGCGAGTTTTAAGGCACATACGTCCAAGGCCCCACCCGATGCCAGCGGCGACAAGACCGCCGGCAAAGATACCGATAACGGGATGAACGCCTGCACTAAAATCCCGCGAGTAGCCTTCGGCGCAGACTCCACCAAAGACAAAACCTCCTGCATTAAGTAGGAGGTCTAGTTGGACCAAACTAGCACACACGTGGTCACCAAGAAAGCCAGCGCTGAGTAACCCTGTGGTGTAGGCACCAATACCAGCAAACGCCGCATGAGCGAAAGATAAAACGCCAGCATAGCCGAGCAGCAGGTTCCAGGATGATGCGAGAACAATGAAGTACAACACCGAAGCTGCAACTCGCAGTGCGTATGATTCGAAGATGTAGGGGACAATCAGCGCAACAGCTAGTGTCAGTAATAATACGCATTTTTCGAAGCGTGTCATGCGCGCCGTTCCTTCTGTCCAAACAAGCCGTGCGGACGGAACAGCAGGACGCCAATGAGGACGAGAAACGCAAATACGTCGCGATAGGCAACTGACAGGTATACAGACCCAAGGCTTTCGACCAAGCCTAGAATAATTGCTGCGATCACAGCACCCGGTATTGAGCCCATGCCCCCAAGGACAATGATGACGAATGCTTTGATAACCGGAATCTGGCCTACATCCGGGTAGACGAGAAATATTGGTGCCATCGCGGCGCCGGCTGCTCCTGCTAGCAGGCCTGCTAAGGCCATTGCGATGATGTTCATCCGCACGGTATTGATGCCCACAATTGTTGAGCCAACACGATTTTGCGCTGTCGCCATCAGTGCGCGACCTGTCCAGGTGCCGTAAATAAAGTACAGCGTTATTGCGATCAGAAGTGCGGATGTTCCTGCTGCGAAAAGTCGGTCACCAGCGAGGTATAGGTCACCGAAGATATGTTTTGATCCGTCCCAGAATGAACCGGGTGTCATCTCGTAAGGGCCCACGGTGGTCAACGCGCCGTATTGAAGGAAGAGCGACAGCCCGAACGTAAGAATGATCGCGTATTCTTCGGGCCGGTCCATGCGCACTGTGTAGACAGGGCGCAAAAGTCCGCGTTCAACCGCTATGCCAAATATGGCTACGGCGATCATCGCGAGCGGTAGCCCGACGATGGTAGGTAGCGACAGCGGGATAGAGAAAATTGTGACGGCACCCGCAGTCAATGCATACAAAGTGTAACCACCGATCATATAGAACTCACCATGCGAAAAGTTAACGACTCGCATGATGCTGAAGACGATAGTTAGGCCAAGGGCGATCAGGGCATAAATCAGGCCAAAAATGACGCCGTTAACCAGCTGCGATAGTAGGTAATAGTCCATTGATTAGGTCGTGATGCTCGAGCGTCTAGACCAGGGGTGGGCTTTCGTCCACCCCTGGTCAGCTGTCAGGCTACGGGCGTGCAATCCCCGCAGTGGCAAATTGCTTGGGAAACAGTACTGCTGCGTCCCCTGCCGACTGGCCTACCTTTGTGTACTGGAAGATAAACGTCGGTACAGCTTTCCACTGGTGATGCCAGACGCCGTCTTCCTGCGAGAACTCAATATCGCCTCGAGTACCGGCTATCTTGAGATTCTGAAGGGCCTTGATGATGGCCTTGCTATCGGTTGTGCCAGCGTTCTTGATCGCCGTCAGCAATGAAATCATCGCGTCGTATCCCTGCAAAGGCAGGTAGTTTGGTTGGCGACCAAACTTGTCAATGTAGCGTTGTTTTATTTTCTCACCAAGATCCGTCAGTTTGACGCTCGGGCTGTACGGGCAGGACATCAGCACGTAATTCCCCGCATCTTTGACTGCTTCCCAGAAAACTTTGTCGTTTTGTGCCGTACACGTCCCATCGAGGTAGAGCGTCTCTGCAGTCGGAGCAAAACGGATCTCATGAGCCTGCTTGAGAATTAAGAAGCCACCCGGTTGGGTTACGGCGACGATGAGAACTTCAGGCTTTACCTGGGTCTTGTATTTCAACAGGATTGGTACAAAATCCTTAGATGTTTTCTCGACCACTTCATATTGGAAGTCAATATCCGCGTTTAATTTTTTGATCGCATTTTCAATGTTTTTCGCAATTCCGATGCCGTAGTCCGTATCTTCAACCAAGCTTGCGGCCTTCTTAATCCCGTTAGCAGCCATTACGGCGACCATATTTTCAGCCAATTTCGATGAATATACGCTCGTGCGAAAGACTTCATCGTAGCCTGCATCAGTTAGTGCATCTGACCAGCATGACCCGATGACAAATGGGATGCCGTGTTGATGAAATACTTCGATCTCTGCTTTGCACACCGAGGAGTGGTACTCGCCCGCTGCAGCAACTACTTTGTCTTTGGTAATGAGTTTTTCTACAACGGTGGCGCCTGTCGGGGGACGGCCTTGTGTATCTTCAACAATTAATTCCACCTGTTTTCCCAGAACGCCCCCAGCAGCGTTAACATCGGCCACCGCCCATTCCAATCCAAGAACGAGTTCCGGGCCTTGTTGGTAACTGCCTGGTGACGACAAGGGTGCCATGCCACCGATTTTGATGGTGTCGCCCGCGTGGGTTGCACCGAAGGGTAACGCTAGTGTTGCCACCAGTGCGATCCCAGATAAGAACTTCCTTTTAGGTACTGCAGTCATCATCTTATCCTCCTGGTTATGATTAACATCAGTGTCGAACTTGTATCAAATAATGGTTGTATTGAATTTTCACAGCATTTTTTAGATTTGGAGCCAGTTCTTAATCATGTCATGCAGGTCGGTTTCAAACTCCGCTTTTGTGCCGCTCACCTTATTTTGACCGACTTCTAATACATAGACGAAATCACCGATACGGATAGCTTCTCGTACATTCTGATCAACGAGAAGAATGGTTAGGCCATCTTGTTTGAGACGTTCGATAGTATCGTAAACTTCCTTTGCAATAATCGGTGCTAGACCGACTGTAGGCTCATCGCAGATTAATATTTGGGGTTTGATCATCATCCCCCGAGCGATTTCAAGAATTTTCTGCATGCCACCGGACAAGTCTCCAGCTTTCGAGTTCCGTCGCTCGCGCATTAATGGAAAAAGTTCGTAAACACGGTCTAAGGCGCTATCTATCCGTTTTTTGTCGTTACGAAATGTCCAAGCGCCGAGGTGAATGTTTTGTTCCACTGTTAGGTGGGGGAAAACTGTACGTTCTTGGGGCAGGTAACAAATTCCTAGCGCTGCCATGCTGTGACTGGGTCGACCCGTAAGATCATTTCCGTCCCAAAGCACTTGCCCTGATTTGGGTGTGAGGAAGCCACAAATAACGCGCATTAGGGTGGATTTTCCAGAACCATTGGGCCCAATGACTGAGGTGATGTGTTTGTCCTGGACCTCGACCGATACATCTTGGAGGATGTCTATCTCGTCCACGTAACCGGCAACAATGTTGTTTGCGGTCAGCATAGTCAGACTCCGAGATAAGCCTCGATGACACCCGGGTCTTCACGAACTTCGTCGGGTGTACCGTCTGCGATCAGCTGACCGTTAGCAAGAACAATAACCCGTGTCGCGAGTCCCATAATGGTTGGTAGGTCATGGCTTACCACAATGAAGTCAATGCCGCGGCCACGCAAATCCCCGATGCGATTGAGTATGCGCTCGACTAAGAGCGGATGGATTCCCCCAAAAGGTTCATCCAATAGCATCAGCCGCGGTTTAAGCATGAGGGCACGGGCAAATTGCAGCAGCATACGTTGGCCGCCGGAAAGGTCGGCAGCTTGTTCATGAGCGAAGCCGTCAATGTCGAGAAATTCCAAGTATTCTCTTGCCCGGCGAATTAGCGTAATTCGATCTTCACTCTGAGAATCGCGGACGGTAAAGCCGGGTGCCAGCATGTTCTCCAGGGCAGTCATCTGCGGAAAGATTCGGGCGATCTGAAACGTGCGGGCAATGCCGGCACGGGCAATCACGTGCGGTGTCGACTTTTCGATCGATGCTCCTTCAAAGTGGATTGTCCCTTGGTTGAGCGGATATATGCCGCTCGTTGCGTTGAGTAACGTGGTTTTGCCAGAACCATTAGGTCCGATGAGTCCGAGCAATTGGCCCTTGGTCATGCTAAAGGAAACCGAGTTCAGAGCCTGGTTGCCACCAAAGGCAATACTCGCGTTGGCTACCTTAAAAACATCTGGGGCGGTAACGGAGGTTCCCCCTTTAATAGCTGTCGAAGCTTCCTTCAATTCTAGAGAGCCTGGATGAACATGTTTGTTGCCTCACGTTATCGCCCGTTATAAGGTGTAACGTCAAGTCAGAAGCTCTTAAATCAAGCATTAAAGTTAGGGTTTGAGTCGCCAACATGGGTAAACGCATGTCAGGTTGAGGCGGTTCAGACGCTAAAGGACATCTTAAATGCCGTCATCGTACCGTCTTGCCGTTGACGTTGGAGGTACTTTTACCGACTTTGCCCTCTTGAACGAGGGTTCGGGGGAGATTCACATTGCCAAATCTCTTACGACACCTGACGACCCATCCGTGGGTGTGTTAACGGGCATAACCGCATTCAATCAGGCTGTGGCCGGTCATTTGGAATCCACCAAGCGAATTGCGCATGCAACTACACTGGTGGCTAATGCTGTAATCGAAAGGAAGGGCGCGCTGACGGCGTTACTGACGACGGCAGGGTTTCGTGACGTATTGGAACTTCGACGTCACGTCCGAGTGACGACGTATGAGTTGTGGGCTGATCCACCAGAGCCCCTTGTGCCACGGTGGTTACGGTTGCCTGTCAATGAACGGGTGTTCTCTGATGGAACGATATTGAAAGAAGTTGAGTCGTCAGATATTGCGGAAGTCGCTAAGGTGTTGCGGAATGAAGGTGTGACTTCGGTCGCGGTTTCATTTTTGCACTCGTACGCAAATGCTGAGAATGAGCGAAAAGTGGTCGAATTGTTGGAAACGTTGGCGCCAAATATCGCAGTGACACGCTCATCGGAAGTCTTACCGCAAATTAAGGAGTACGAGCGAACCAGCACGACAGTGGTCAATGCGTATGTTAAACCGCTGACGCAAAGATATCTAAGCAACTTGGAAAGGGGTCTTGTCGAATCAGGTTACAACGCACCTCTTAATATCATGTTGTCGAATGGTGGTTTAGGTTCCATCAAAACGGCCGCCGATTTTCCTATTCGATTGATTGAGTCGGGACCGGTTGCGGGTGCCATCGTTGGGCGAGAGGTTGCGACCTTGCTGGGGCTTTCGGAAGTATTGTCATTTGATATGGGTGGAACGACTGCCAAGGCTTGCCTGATTCGAAATCAAACGTTACCAATTACTGATGAACTTGAGGTCGCTCGATCAAAACGCTTCACCAAATCGAGTGGTTTTCCGGTCGGTGTCCCAGCCGCCAATATGATTGAAATTGGTGCCGGTGGCGGGAGTATCGCCCGAGTCAACCAGATGGGCGTTGTACAGGTCGGTCCGGAAAGTGCGGGAGCAGATCCAGGCCCTATCTGTTATGGGCACGGGGGATTGGGGGCCACGGTAACGGATGCCGATCTGGTACTCGGGTATCTCAACCCAGATCATTTTGCTGGCGGGTCTATAGCGCTTGATTTGGCTGAGGCATCGGCGGGGATAACCGAGCAGATTGCGGGTGAACAGGGACGGACACTGGTGGAAGCGGCGTGGACGATTCATGACGTGATTAACGAGACGATGGCAACAGCGGTTCGCATGCACGTGACCGAACGCGGTGGTAACCCTGACACTGCAACAATGGTTGCCTTTGGCGGCGCAGGCCCCGTTCATGCATGTAATTTGGCGAGAAAGTTGCGTATGGAGCGTTTCATCATACCGCTGCGCGCGGGCGTCTTATCTGCGTTGGGGTTGCTTATCGCGCCACCGGCCTACGATATCGTGAGGACCTATAAATCACCACTCGACACGCTTGATTGGAAAGATGTCTTGAGTTCTATGAAAAAAATGGAAGAGGAAATCGGGCTCTCACTGGATGGTATCGACACGGCTGGCAAGCGTTCTTACTGGCGGGAAGTCGATGTTGGCTATATTGGGCAGAGTTACCAGGTGACTGTCGGTATTGAGGATCAATTTGATGGTGCGATGCTGCAGAAGCACTTTGCCGCATTGTATCGGGAGAAATATGGATACTTTTATGCTGATGTCCCTGCTGAAATCGTTAATCTGCGTGTTCGCGGTGAGATTGTTCAGATGGGCTTTCGCCTAAAACCGCTTGAAACACCGGACGCAGGTGCCGTTGCGCCGTCAAGTGGGGTTCGTGAAGCCTATTCTGCTTCTGAGCGTAGGATGATGCCGCATCAGGTTTATCAAAGAACAATGCTTGTTCCCGGGATGCGATTTATTGGTCCCGCAATTGTGGAGGAAGCGACTTCAACGACGGTGATCGATCAGGGATGGACACTGGATGTCGACAGTTTTGGTTCGCTGTCTGTACGCCACACAGGAGTGACTGATCGATGACAAGAAATGAGATGCCCCTGGATGTGATATGGCCCCGGTTGATCGCTATAGCAGACGAGATGGCCACTACTATGTTGCGGACGGCCTTTTCGCATGACGTTGTGGAGGTCCACGACATGTCGACCGGGTTACTTGATTCTCGTGGTTATCTATTGGCGCAAACTTGGTTGGGCGCTACTGGCCATACGGGGTGCATGCCTGCGTTTGGTGCAAACTTGGTCAGTGCCTTTCCTCCCGAGACCGTTGTCCCAGGGGATGTATTTATTTGTAATGATCCCTGGTTGTGTAACGGGCAGACGGCCGACATTTTTATTGTCACGCCCGCGTTCGTAGATCAAAGGCTGATCGGATTCACAGTGAATACCATTCACCACGTCGACATTGGAGGTCGAAAAGGATCAGGGTTGTCAGAAGAGGTTTACGAGGAAGGTTTGATCATTCCCATGTTAAGACTTTTTGCTGCCGGCCAGGAAAATACTGATCTGTTTGAGATGATACGGCGCAACGTTCGTTACTCGGACAAGATGATCGGAGACCTGAGGGCGCAGGTAGCTACCGGTTGGGCTGGTTGCCGGGAGTTGGAACGCCTGTGCATTGAATTTGGTCAAGTTGATCTTTGTGATCTTACTGACGAGGTAACCGCTCGAACTGAGGCGGGTATTCGTGCAGGCTTGCTCGAGTTGCCTGATGGCCAGTGGGAGGATGAGTTATTGATGGACATCGATGGTTTGGAACAACCCCAACCCCTGAAGGCCTCGGTGACTATTAATGGTGACAGTTTGTCTGTCGATTTTACGGGAACCGCGCCCCAAGTTCGGCGGCCGGTTAATTGTCCTATTAACTTTACGCGGGCTTATGTTGCGGTGCCGATGAAGATGATTTGTGATCCCAGTTTGCCGAACAATCAGGGGACCTACCGCCCATTGGATATATTGGTCCCTGAAGGAACGCTACTCAACCCTACTTACCCGGCTGCTTGTTTTTGGCGACTAAGTGCCGGAATGTTGGTTGCGGAGTTGATGTTTCGTATTTTTGCGCGGATTGCACCTGAGCGAGTGCCTGCGGAGTCGGGCTCTTTGCCTACGTGGCAATTTTACGTGTCTGGCAATCGGCCAACTGGCGAGGGATACGCTTTGCACCAGCATTCTTATGGCGGTATGGGGGGGCGACCTGGTCGAGATGGTCTATCAGCCGTTAGTTTTCCCTACAACGTCCGTGATGTCTCGATTGAGTGGTCCGAACATGAGACACCCGTTTTATATCATTCGCGCGAGCTGATTCCAGATTCTGGTGGGGCCGGCACCTTTCGTGGTGGGCTAGGTCAGCAATTGACTTTTGAAGCCTATGCCACTGGTACTAAAGCTAATCAGCCACTGGTTTTTTCAGGAGCTGCGGGTCGAATGCGCACGCCTCCGCAAGGATTTGGGGGTGGGGAGCCAGGTGCGTGTTCGCGGATTGAAGTGAATGGGGTACCGATAGCGCCGACGAGTTCTCCAGAATTCTCATTCGAGGTGGGCGATGTTGTGCGGCTGTCGTTGCCCGGTGGGGGAGGCTATGGCGATCCCCGGGGCAGATCTCCAGAGGCTATTCGTCGAGATCTTAAGGGGGGTTACATTACGAGCGAGTCGGCCAGGCGCGATTACGGGTTTGATGAGTAAACATTTCGAATGTGCGTGGACCGTCAATTGACGTTGCCAACCTATATCATCCAGCCACCATCGACAATGATGTCTTGACCAGTCATGTTGCGACTGTCCTCGCTTGCTGCAAAGACGACGGCATTAGCTATGTCTTCTGGTGTGGTAATCGACCGGAGACTGGTTTCTTCCACATACTCCGCGTAGACCTCATCCTTAGTCCAACCACGCTTGCGCGCTTTTTCTTCGCATAACTTCTCCATTCGCGGAGTTTCGACAATACCGGGAACAACGTTGTTAACTGCGATTCCATAAGGCCCAGCTTCAAGTGCGACCGTTCGCGTCAGTCCCCGGATTGCCCACTTTGATGAACTGTAAGCGGTGCGGTAACGGTACCCGCGTAGGCCTGACGTGCCGCCGATGTTGACGATTCTGCCGCTACGCTGTTCGATCATCACTGGCATCACGTGTTTTATCGGCAAAAACGTCCCAACGATATTGGCGGTGATGACAGCGAGGTAGTCGTCGTGCTCGATTTCCCAGACCGGTGTCTCAATTGGGCCAGTAACTCCCGCAACATTTACTAGAAAATCGATGCGTCCGTTGAACGCTTTTAGCGTGTCATCGACCATTGCTTTGACTTCAGTCTCGCGGGTTACATCGGTTGACTGAGTTCTCGCCTCATGTCCTTCTTCCTGAAGATACTTGGCTAGGTCCTCAAGGGGATTGACGTCGCGGGCAGCTAATGTCAAACGTGCCCCTTCTTTGGCAAGGGCACGGCAAATAGCGCTTCCCATACCTTTCGCGGCACCGGTCACAATACCTGTCTGGTTATCAAGCTTCATGGGTTATCTCCGTGCGTCGCTGGTGCGTGATCGATTTAGCGCTCATTGTTGCCCCAGTACCTCACCGTACTCTATGGCAACAGACTCAAAAGCGTTCGCAAATGCATCGTGATCAGCCCTTGTTAAGGGTAGGGAAAGGCTCATGAATCCCCTTCGAGCGATGTAGCACCCGCGCATGTGCATCTCAAGATGAAAAAGTTTCCGTGCGCTCGAGCTTGAGGCGTTGGTGTGTGCGGGGTTAGTAATCGGTTCCCGTTGGGGATGAATGCAGATCATTGACCCACGTCCCATAACTTGAAACGGTGCATCATGTTGATCTGCAATTCCCTGGAGTCGCGTGCGCAATTCATCACCGGACTGATTCAGTTGATTGACTACGTCAGGGGTAAAGACTTTTGTTAACCCTGCGATACCGGCCGCCATGGTCAAGACATTGTTGTTATAAGTGCCCGAATGTACTAGCGCATCAGGCTGTCGAGGATCAAGTCGGGCCATTAACTCAGTGGAGCCACCAAATGCCCCAAAGGTTACACCGCCGCCAAGGTATTTACCGAACGACACAAGGTCAGGTTTGATGTCAACCAGTTCATGCAGTCCGCCGGGCGACAATCTCGAAGTCATTACTTCGTCAAAGATAAAGACAATGCCGTGTTTTTCTGATTCGTCACGCAGCATGTGGAGAAATGCGTCGCTTGCCGGTATGCAACCACCACCGCCCATGACCGGTTCAATAATGATGGCCGCCAGGCTGTTCGCGTGTTGACGTATCAGTTGACGAGAATTTTCAACGTCGTTGAACTCAGCAACGACAGTTTCAATCGGTGCATTCATGGGCGAGGGGGCTCCGCCGGCGAAGGAAAACAGGCCGCCGTGATAACTCCCGTTAAAAGCCATCACAGCCGGGCGTTTTGTCACAGCCCGCGCGATTGAAATATTCATCATGTTGGCTTCGGTGCCAGAGTTACAGAATCGGACCAGTTCAACCGCTGGGAAGCGTTCAACCATTAACTGTGCGAGCTGGGCGTCATATGTATTGGGTCCACCGAGGACAAATCCTCCCGAGAGGGCATCTTGTATTGCCTTCTTGATCGTCGGTTCCGAGTGTCCGTATAGTCCCGCGGTGTACTCGCCGAGAAAATCGACATACTCGTTCTCATCGAGATCGGTAAGTTTGGCACCTTGCCCTTTGACCAGTACTACAGGAAATGGGTCGTGGTAAATCGTTGTGCGGGTATTTGCCCCGGGCATATTTTTTGTAGCCGCCTGATAATGCGCTTCGCTTTTTGGATTCGCGGCGACATATCGTTTTTCTACGTCTGATATTGCATCCTGAAGCGTGAAGTTACGAGTGGTTTCATTCATCGTGCATTACTCCGTATGAAGATGTTTCAGGTATTGGTCAGCGATATTGCAGTCGACCAATTTTGAGTAAGCGTCTAGAAGTCGCCCGGTGATGGGTCCGGGAATCGATTCTTCTGCGACCGCATTGCCATTAATTGAAGAGACTGGGCAGATGCAAAAACTTGTGGAAGTGACGAAGATCTCATCTGCGGTATACGCGTCGTAGAGGTCAAGGTCACGTTCCTCGCACCGCAGGCCTATCTCATCTGCTAGTTCGATGGCAGTGCCTCTGCTGACCCCAGCCAGAACATACTGTGCCTTTGGAGTGAAAAGCTCCTCATTTTTCACGATGAAAATGTTGGAACCTAACCCTTCGCATAGATTGCCGTTATAGTCGAGTAGCACAGCCCACGCCGAAGGATTCTGTGCGTGGACCTCGAGTTCTGCCATCACCAGATTGAGGTAGTTATGGGTCTTGGTCCGTGGGCTCAAGTTTTGCGGTGGTGTTCTTCGGACCGATGGCACGATCACCTTGAGTCCGTCACGGTAATATTGTGCGCGTTCGCGGAATGGCAATGGTTGACACTCTACAATTACTGCAGGGCCCGTGTGATCCCAACCCTCGTCACCCACGGCTTTGACACCGCGCGAGATCCTTTGGCCGAGCCAGTAGTCATCGCCATCGGCCAGTAAGTGGCGATTTCGGTCGAGCACATCCTCACTGATCCGGATCACCTCGGCGGGTGACAGCCCGATGTCGATTTGCAGATAGGCCAGCGATCGGAACAGGCGCTCCACGTGTTCTTCAATCTTGAAAAGATTACCGTTGAAGGTTCGCGTCATATCAAAGCAGCCGTCACCGTATAGAAAGCTGCGGTCACGAAATGGTACTCGCACGTCATGCTCTGGCATGATTTCACCATTAAAGTAGGCAACACGTTGATTCGCACGCTCGTTCATGATTGAGACCTCATATCCCGATTGAATTTAAGGAATTACGGCTACCTTGACGGTAGGGTTGTTTATCCCACATATAGTAGCCTACCCCGTAGCTTGGGCACGAAGTCGAGCAGCTAGCGCTTTCTGCGATTTTCCCATGCTTAATTCTAGGTAATTGCGATTGGTTGGAAGCACACGGAGGAGCAAGATGGGTACTTGGCAAGTTGGCGTTGATGTTGGGGGAACTAATACGGATCTGCTTTTCCTCGATCACGATTCAGGTCGCTTTAATGTAGCCAAAGTGCCAACTACACCCCATGATCAATCGGATGCAGTAATGAATGGTCTAGGGACTGGTGAGTGCGAAATTGCTGACCTGTTGGCCATTGTTCATGGCACTACCATTGCTACCAATGCTGTGCTCGAGCGGAAGGGGTCGCGATGTGGTTTGATTACCACGCGGGGTTTTCGCGATGTACTCGAACTAGGGCGTCGTACTCGGCCGAATAACTATGGATTAATTGGGACATTTGAAGCATTAATAGATCGTGAATTACGTTTTGAAGTGTCCGAACGGATTGATGCGCGTGGTCGTATTGTCCAACCACTAAATGAGGCCGAGGTCACCGCTGCCCTGAAAAAACTGTCGGAGGCAGGTGCGGAAACAGTCGTTATCCATTTTCTTCATGCGTATGCAAACCCTGAACATGAAGCACGCGCGGCTGAGATCGCCAGGAATCAGTGGCCAAACGAGTACATTTCAGTCAGTAGCGAGATACTTCGCGAAGTCAGAGAGTTTGAGCGCGGCACCACGGCTGCGGTCAATGCTTTTGTCCAGCCCGTTGTAGCCAGTTATCTAAATCGGTTGCTGACGCGCTTGCAGGTTAGTCGTTACGACCGCGAGTTGCTGGTGATGCAAGGTAACGGAGGAACGCTCAACGCTTCGGCTGCCGCCCGGCAACCCGTTCATACCGTCATGTCGGGGCCGGCAGCGGGAGCGGTGGCGGCGGCACGGATCGGTGCGCAGGCGGGCTTTGAAAATCTGATTGCGTGTGACATGGGTGGTACCAGTTTCGACGTCAGTCTGATTTTGGGTGGTGCGCCGGCACTCAGTGCAGAAAAGGATCTCGCTTACGGAGTTCCGGTACACGTGCCAATGGTAGATATACACACAATCGGTGCCGGTGGTGGATCGATCGCCAGGGTTGATGCAGCCGGTCTCTTACGGGTGGGTCCGGAAAGTGCGGGCGCGGAACCGGGCCCCGTATGTTACGGACGGGGCGGTGAAAGGCCTACAGTTACCGATGCTAACTTACTTTTGGGACGTGTTGATCCTTCGGGATTTGCCGGTGTTGGAGATGCGTCTGGAACTGAAAAGGTTGCTAATGCGGTTGGAGTTACAGTCGGAGCCGCGCTCTCGCTCAGTCCTGTGGACGCCGCGGCCGCGGTGCTGGCGGTTGCTGGGAATCAATTGGCATCGGCGATAAGGTTGGTCTCGATCGAGCAAGGGCATGATCCGCGAGATTTTGTCTTATTTGCGTTCGGTGGGGCTGGACCGCTACACGCCGTCGAATTAGCTCGTGAACTCGGGATACCCAAAGTCCTTGTGCCCAGATTTCCTGGTATCACCTCTGCGCTCGGTTGTTTATTGTCCAATCTACGACATGATTATGTTCACTCACTTTGGAGACCGTTGGCAGAGATTGATCCTCTGGACGCGGATGCTATCCTAGCCGAGCAGGCGGATAGGGGTCGACGCGCAATTGCATCGGATGCGGTGCCTATTGAGGGTATTAAGGTGATTCATGAGGCCGACCTTATGTACCGTGGGCAGAGTCATGTCTTTCGTGTCCCAGTACAAAGTCCTGCATTTACTATCGACGATGTTAACGCAGTCTTTGCTGAACATTATGCTAAACGCTTCGAGATCGGACTGTCTGAGATGACTCCGGTGCTCGCAAGTCTCCGTACAACGGTTGTTGGACAACGGGCGGATGTCGATCTTGCAATGTTTGGTGGTGGCGAGATGGAAGCTACGCGCGAGACCAGGCGGCAGGTCTATTTTGACGGCGACTGGCTCGATACGCCGGTTGTTGCACGACAGAGTCTGAGTACCGGTGCTACGATCGATGGACCCGTGATTATTGAACAGCCGGATACGACCTGTGTCATCAACCCGGGGGCACGGGCGACGGTGGATAGTGCAGGTAACCTTCTTATTGATTTAGATCCAACTACGTGATGCCATCAGGGAATAAATTATGACGCTCGATCCGGTAACACTCGCTGTTGTTGAAAATGGACTGAAGCAAGTATGTTCAGAGATGGATCTTGTCCATGAGAAAACGTCTTTTTCACCGGTAATTTCCGAAGCGTTCGATCGTTCTAATGGAATCTACGGTCGAGAGAACGGGGAAATGATCGCCCAGGGCGAGCTTGGACTTCCGATATTCCTCGGTGTGATGCAGTTTGCCACTGGTGCGGTTCTCGAACGGCGGCGCGACTTGGAGCCGGGTGACATTATTATCCAGAATGACCCATATCTCGGCGGTACACATCTAATGGATGTGAAAATGGTTATGCCGTTTTATTACCGTGGATCTCTGTGGTGTTTTCTTTCCAACACTGGTCATTGGCCCGATACGGGTGGCATGGTCCCGGGAGGATTCTGCTCGACTGCGACTGAAATTCAGCAGGAAGGATTGCGGCTGCCGCCGGTAAAG
>CEOQ01096837.1_pt1 | contig 14061 bp, 11 predicted proteins | sample 361351 | NCBI WGS metagenome assembly CEOQ01 (sample SAMEA2619907, study PRJEB7988) | marine metagenome | biome: marine biome (ENVO:00000447); feature: deep chlorophyll maximum layer (ENVO:xxxxxxxx); material: "saline water (ENVO:00002010), including plankton (ENVO:xxxxxxxx)" | depth 60 m | reverse complement strand
AAAGGCTGGTGAGTTTGTACAGACAAAGAAGATGGTATTGTTGAAGTGACGAATCTATTGGGAAAACCTTTTCTTCATGGGATATGACTAGCTAGATAAATATAAATGAGATGGAGTTTAAGTTGAATACAGTTTTAAAAATATACATGGTGCTATTTTGTTTTTCAAATGCTACTCAGGTTACTTTTATTGTAGATATGTCAGAAGAAACTGTTGTCGCTGGAGATGGTAATTATCCAGCTGTTTATGTTTCAGGAGCAAATATAAATGGCCCTGGAGGACTGGAAATGACAAATAATGGAGATGGTACATGGGAACTAACAACTCAACTTAATCCAGGAGATTATACTTACAAATTTAGGAATGGTTATTATGATTATTGGGATGGTCCTGGTTGGGAAAGTGATAACGGACTTATTGAAGGCGGTTGTGCAGTTGGTCAATACTTTGACAGGCAAGTAAGTGTTGGGAATAATGACCTTGTTGAAGGGATTTTTTGTTTTGGAAGTTGTGATGAATTATGTAATACTGATTCCATTGAGTATGTCCTCGTTTGGAATGATGAGTTTGATGGTACGGGAGCGATTGATTCTGTAAAATGGTTTCATCAAACACAGTTACCAAATGGTAACAGTTGGTATAATAATGAAATTCAACATTATACCGATCGTTTAGATAATTCCTATGTCAGTGATGGTACATTAAAAATTGTTGCAAAAAAAGAAACATATACTGACCAAGGCCAAACAAAAGAGTACACATCGGCAAGGCTAAACTCGAAATATGCATTTACATATGGTCGAGTGGATGTAAAAGCAAAATTACCTGAAGGAGTCGGAACTTGGCCTGCTATCTGGATGTTAGGTCAAAATATTAGTGAGCCTGGAGCATACTGGCAAACTCAAGGTTATGGTACAACATCATGGCCTAATTGTGGAGAAATTGATATAATGGAACATTGGGGTGCTAATCAAAATTATGTACAAAGTGCATTACACACGCCTTCTAGTTATGGAGGAACAATCAATCATGGAGGTCAATATATTTCTAATGCCACGACTGAATTCAATGTTTATACACTTGAGTGGACTCCAGTACAGATGATTTTCAGCGTTAATGGATTTGTACATTATACATATAATCCTAACCCACAAAATTCCGAAAATTGGCCTTTCGATGCTAATCAATACCTGCTCATGAATATTGCAATTGAATCAAGTATTTCATCAAGTTTCACTGAAACTGAAATGGAAGTAGACTATGTTAGAGTTTATGAAGCATCAATACTTTCCAATCAAGCAGAAACAGTGCCTGATCATCCAGGATTATTACAAAACTATCCCAATCCTTTCAATCCATTGACAACTATCCGCTATGATTTACCGGATGATGGATTCGTAAATGTCACTATCTACGACATGATGGGCAGAACAGTCAAAATTTTAGTAAACGAACAACAAAGCGCTGGTGTCAAATCAGTGCAATGGGACGCTACAGATAGTTTCGGTAAACCAGTGAGTGCTGGGGTCTACCTTTACCAAATAAAGGCTGGTGAGTTTGTACAGACAAAGAAGATGGTATTGTTGAAATGAGTTATTAATCATGATAAAATATATTTTCTCTATACATTTAGTTTTTTCCATCCTAATGGGGAATAATTTTCTTCAACTAAATAATGGGAAAATCACAGATTCCAATGATGAAACAGTATTCCTTAAGGGTTGTAACCTCGGAAACTGGCTAATGCTAGAAATGTGGATGCTAAACTATGTTGGTAAAGGTATTGAAGATCAACATGAATTTATTGAAACCTTAGAGCATAGATTTGGGAAAGAAGAAGCTGAAGAACTAATGGATGTATATCGTTCTCAATGGATTAAAGAAAATGATTTCGATATCATTAAATCATTTGGTATGAATACAATCCGTCTGCCATTTGACTACAAACTTCTTATGAATTCAGATACAAAACCATTTCAATTAAAAAGTGATGCTTGGGAATGGTTAGATCTTGCAATAAAGATAGCAAAAGAAAAAGGGCTATATGTCATACTCGATATGCATGGAGCGCCAGGAAGACAAAGTGGTATGGATCATTCTGGAAGAGTGGGATACAATAAACTTTGGTCAAATAAAAACTTTCAGGAACAGACAGCTTGGTTATGGAAAAAAATATCAAAACGATATAAGAATGAATCTACTGTTGCTGCATATGATCTATTAAACGAACCTTGGGGCAGTAATGAAAAAGATCTTAAAAAAATTGTATTAAAAATTTACAGAGAGATCAGAAAAAATAAGGATAACCATCTCGTAATATTTCCAGGACACACCAGCGGAATTGATTTTTATCGAAATATCAAATCTGTGAATTTGGACAATGTGATTTATACTATGCATTTTTACCCTGGGTTTTTTGGTTGGGGCTCCGCTAATCCTTTTGTACATGCAGAATTTTTATTGGAAGGGCTTCCAAACTGGGCGGAAAAAATGAAATCGTTTAAAAGTCCACTTTTAATAGGTGAATTTAATGTTGTTCTTAAAAATGCTGGCGGGGGTCAAATGATGCGGAGATATTATGATTATTACGAATCATTAAACTGGCCGGCGACAATGTGGTCTTATAAAGTACTTGATGCAAACGGTGGAGTAGGTGAAGGAACATGGGGTATGGTAACAAACGCGAATGATCTGATTGATGTTGATATGAAAACTGCAAGTTTTGAAGAAATAAGAAAGTGGTTTATGTCCTATGGGAGCATGGAATACGCTGTAGATGAAGATTTAAGATACTGGCTTACAACAAATATGAATCCGACAGTATTGGACAGCCTTCCCCCAAAGCCGCCTAAATTAACTAAAGCACCTGCAAATGACCTATTACCTAAGCCATGGAAAGTATTAGATATTGGCCGAACTAAGAGGGGTGGTCAGAAAATTGAAGATAATAATTGGACCTTTTATGGCGCAGGTGACGATATATGGAACTCAAATGATCAGTTTAGATTTGCTTACCAAAAAATAAATGGTGATTTCAGTTTTACCGTTAAAATAGACTCACTTACAAATACACACCCTTATGCGAAAGCTGGCATAATGGTACGAAAAAGCTTAAATAATAATTCAGCCCATGGGATTATAAATATTTTCCCAAGTGGAACTACAGAGTATGGTTATAGAGAGAAGAATGGTCAAATGATGGTAGCAAAATCAGGACCTAGGTTAGATAAGTCTAAGCAAAATTTAAAAGTTCAAAAAATAAAAGATTATGTTCATTTTTTTGTTGAGCAAAATAATGATTGGGTAAAAATTGGGGAATTGAATATTAAAAAATGGGGCAGAAATGTGTATGTTGGCTTAGCAACCCTAAGTCATGATAATTCTCAATTGACTACTGCAACTTATAAAAATATCCAAATAAGTAATTAAAAAGAAAACAAAATTTGGACTCAACTAATTTTATCTAATGAAAAAAAGACTTTAAAATAATGTCCTTTATCATAATCCTAATGTCTATTGTATTGATTTCTTGTGATAAAAATAAAAATATTACAGATGAAAATTTTCCGTTACAGTATGAAGATACAACAGTGGTTCAAATACATGGTCTATTACAACAGGTTGGCAATAAAATTGTAGATAAGAATAATGAACCAGTTGCTTTTGCAGGAAATAGTTTTTTTTGGAGCAATGATAATTGGGGTGGCGAGCGATATTACAATTCTGAAGTAGTTACATGGCTAAAAGACGACTGGAATACTACCATAGTTAGAGCAGCAATGGGTGTTGAAGACCCTGGAGGCTATCTTGATAATAAAACTGCAAATAAAAATAGGGTAAAAACAATTGTGGACGCAGCAATCGAAAATGGTATTTACGTGATTATAGATTGGCACTCTCATCACGCAGAAGATAATACGAATGAAGCTGTTTTATTTTTTGAAGAAATGGCAGACCTATATGGTGAATTCGATAATGTTATATATGAAATTTATAATGAGCCTCTAGATGTATCCTGGAGCACAATCATTAAACCTTACGCTATCTCAATTATTTCTACCATCAGAGTGATTGATCCGGACAACCTTATTATTGTTGGCACTCCTGAATGGTCTCAAAGAGTTGACCTTGCTGCTGCTGATCCTATCACTGGCTATTCTAACATTGCTTATTCATTGCATTTTTATACTACACACCATAAACAATGGTTACGCGATAGAGCCAGTTCAGCACTAGAGAGTGGTATAGCTCTTTTTGTTACTGAGTGGGGTTCCGTTGGCTATAGTCTGGTAGATTCTGAAGCGAATGAGTGGATGACCTGGTGCCATACAAATAAAATCAGCCATTGTAACTGGGCTGTAAACGATAAAGAAGAAGAATGGTCCATTTTAATTCCTGGAGCGAATACAACTGGTGGCTGGTCTGATGATGAACTTACAAAAGCGGGTAAACTAGCAAAAAATATTATTCGGAATTGGCCAGAATGATTGGATAAAATCTAACTGGCTTTTTATAGTAATTATTTCAAAAATTTTGGCAGAATAATATCGATCTGATGAAAAAATGAAAAATATATTATATATTATATTTTTGTTTGAATTTGCTCTCGGGCAAACCATTCAGATCAATGAAATAGTTTCTAGTAATACAGATCTTCATTTTGATGAAGATGGGGATAGCCCAGATTGGATAGAAATTTATAATTATTCAGATCAGACTTTAAATCTAAGTGGTGTAGGGATTACAGATGATCCTGAAGATCTATCTAAGTGGGTCTTCCCTTCTATGGTTATTGAGCCGGATGATTTTCTGGTTATTTTTGCTTCCGATAAAGATAGAACCGAACTCGTCAATCAATGGGATGCAAAAATAGATTGGGGAGATTCCTGGCACTATTGGGTTGGTTTAAGTGCGCCTGTGGATGATTGGGAATTACCCGAAACTGATATATCCTTTTGGTCCACCGGCAATAGTGGTTTTGGCTATGGCGATAATGATGATAATACGACTATACCTCAAACAATTAGTATTTATATAAAAAAAGAGTTCATTGTTGATGATCCTTCAATTGTCAATAAAATGATATTTCATTTGGATTATGATGATGGATATGTTGCTTATTTGAATGGGATTGAATTTTCAAGAAGGAATTTAGGTCCAGTCGGATCATCGGTATATTATAATACAACAACCACTGGCCTCCATGAAGCAGAGATTTATTCCGGAGGTTCACCTGAACCAGAAGAGATTGATTTGGCTTCATTTCCACTAGAAACGGGTACAAATACTTTAGCAATAGAAGTTCATAATTATTCTCACAATTCTTCTGATCTGAGTTGTATCCCTTTCCTAACATTAGGTTATAATACAGAAATAGAAAATATATCAGAGCCTAATCCACTACTTAACCTCCCTGCTGCGTATCTTCATACTAATTTCAAATTAAGTTCAGATGGAGAGACTATATTAATCAGTGATTCAAATGAAGTTATTTTGGATTCAATTACATTTGGCAGTATCCAGACTAATATGTCTTTGGGCCGTTTAAATGAGGGTGAAAACTGGTTTATTTTTGATGAACCAACTCCTGGTACAACTAATACAGGTGAATCATTTATCGGGGCATTACCACCCTTGGAAATTTCTTATGAATCTGGTTTCTTTAATACAAGCCAAATTGATGTAGAAATATCCTGCTTGGAAGAAACTGCAAATATTTTTTATACTTTAGATGGAAGTGTACCAAACCAAAATGATAATTTATACCAAAATCCAGTTACGATTAATTCAAACACTGTTTTAAGAGCACGATCATTTTTAACCGAATGGGTCCCATCTGATATTGCAAGTAAAACTTACATTTTTGAAAATAATGAAACAGATAATCTTCCTATAGTATTTATCACGACGGATCCAAATAGCTTTTTTGATGAAGACACTGGAATGTATGTAATGGGGCCTAATGCAAGCTGGGACTTCCCTTACTTTGGAGCCAATTTTTGGGAGGATTGGGAGCGTCCAATACATTTTGAAATATTAGAAACTGATGGCTCAAGATATGCAGCAGATGCAGGTGCGAAGATTTTCGGCGGCTGGAGCAGGGCCTTTCCACAAAAATCTCTTTCAATATTTTCTAGAAGTTATATTGGTCCAAGTTCATTTGATTATCAATTATTTCCAAATTCTGAAATTGATTCGTACGAAGCTTTTGTACTTCGCAATTCGGGTAACGATTGGGAGTCCACAGTTCTGAGAGACGGATTTATCACTAGTATAGCAAATGATCTTAATATTGATTACCAACTTTATAGACCAGCCGTTCTTTACATTAATGGCGAATTCTGGGGCATACAAAACATAAGGGAAAAGATAAATGAACATTTTATCGCCTCAAAACATTCAATCTCAAGCGAACATATTGATCTATTAGATCTGGAAGGTATTAACGAACATAATATTATAAACGGTACAAATACTGACTACCAAGCATTAATCACTTACCTCGAAACAGAAGATATGAATGACCCTTTAGTTGAAAATGCATTGGAAAATTGGATAGATATAGAATCTTATATGTCCTATCAGGCATTTCAAATATTTATAGACAATCGAGATTGGCCAGGAAACAATATAAAATTTTGGCGAGATCATAGAGTTGGTGGGAAATGGCGCTGGATTCTTTATGATACAGACTTTGGTTTTGGAATTTGGAACCCCAATGCCTACACAACTAATACCCTAGAATTTGCTTTAGATCCTAATGGCCCAGGTTGGCCAAATCCACCTTGGAGTACATTTGTTTTTAGAAAGTTGATAGAAAATAATCATTTTAAAAATACCTTTATCAATCTTTATTGTGATCTGTTAAATACAGTTTTTCAGCCCGAATTTTTAACAACAAGATTAGATTCCATTTCACAAAATATAGAAAATATGATTCCTTACCATCGGTCTAGATGGTACAATAATGGGGATTGGCCAAACTCAGCAGTTAATTGGGAAGAAAAAGTTGGTGTTATAGAGAATTTCGGATTTCAAAGACGTACATGGGCTATACTCCATTTAAAAAATTATTTTGAGCTACCTAATATTGCACAAGTGTCTTTAAACAAAGTTCCTGAATCCGGCGGGTCTATAGAAATAAATTCACTTGAAATAACAGAATCCGGCTGGTTTGGATATTATTTCCCAACTGTTCCAATAAAAGTTATGGCAAAACCGAATGAAGGGTATGTATTTAGTCATTGGGAAGAATTTCCAGATTCGAGTTTATTGATGAATATTAATATCATTGATCCCTTTACTTTAACCGCTGTTTTTACCGAATCGTCTTTAACACCAGGAACTGTAGTAATTAACGAAATAAACTATAACTCTAGTGATGATCATGATTCTGGTGACTGGATTGAATTATTCAATCCAGGTGAATCATCAATTGATTTAACGGATTGGGTAGTCCGAGATGATAATAATGATCATTCTTACATTTTACCAAATGAAACAATCTTAAATAGTCAGGCTTATCTTATAATTTCAAATGATTTATCAAAATTTCAGGAATTTTATTCCACAGATATTCCAATTTCCGGTCCATTTGATTTTGGCTTAAGTGGCGGTGGTGATGAAGTACGAATTTTTAATGATATAGGTGAACTTGTTGATTCAGTTCAATATGATGATAATGAGCCATGGCCAATTGACCCCGATGGAGAAGGGCCTACGTTAGAATTAATAAATCCGAATTTGGAAAATGATGCACCGCAATCATGGGCATCTTCCGAAGGATATGGGACTCCTGGTGAACAAAATAGCACATATCAATATCTTGATACAGATAAACAATTATATCTACCGAATGAAATTCAACTTTATGCATCTTATCCAAACCCTTTTAATTCAGGAACAACAATTCCATTTTACATTCCCGTATATGCAAATGATGAAGAAATACAAATAAATGTTTACAATCTAAGAGGACAACTTGTTAATACAATTTTGAACACTAGGTTGCATCCTGGGAAACATGAAGTGCAATGGCAACCTGCCCATATTTCTTCAGGAGTTTATTTTCTTCAATTAATAATTGGGCATAAAACTATCAATCAGAAGATCACCTACTTAAAATAAATAGACTGCTCATTTTACTCAATCATTTCTATTGAATTCAAGTCGACAGAGGATAAATCAGCGACACCTGTCATCACATCATTTATTGGAATACCATCCAGATAAACTGGAACATCTTCTAGATTACTACCACGAATTGACACCGTTTGCTTGCCTGATGAACTGAGTTTTGTGGACACACCACTAATTCTTGTTAAAGCAGTTCCCTAGTCCCGAATTCCAGTTTCTTCAATGTACGATTTATCTAATACTGACGCAGACGTAGAAATAAAATAGAAATTAAAAAGCTTTTCATTCGAATAAACTAAAGTGGATGGACTTATTACTACTTTTCTCCGGAAGATTCTTGGAGTTTGCAGGTAAAAACTGTCTAGTTAATATATTACTTATTTTCAAAATGTAAAGTAATAACTGATTTTATTCCTCATCATAATATTGAAATTTTTCACGGGCTTTATAAAAAGCAAATAACAATAAGATTATAAAAATAATTCCTATATTCATTTCTTCCCGGATTGGCTGTACCCCAAAGCACCATATCTGTCATTCAAAACAATCACACCATCCATATCCCTATTTGATCCAATGTAGGCGGTGGGTTCCTCATACTTATTATATGTTTGGACATAGCCATTCTCTTCTTTCCCTGTCCCTAAGTACAAAGTCCGTTTTTGATCTTGGTTATAAGCAGTGATAAATCCACCATGTCCATCATCTTGAATCGTGATTGAATTCACTACAATATCCCCAAGATTTCCATTTTCATCGAAACCGGTCATCACAAAAAATAATGCGGTGCTCATTACACCTATTAAAAAACTTTTCAAATCAATCTGCTTCATGTTCACTCCTTATGAATTTAAAATTTTTGGTAAATCAGCGATAGACTCAATAAAACCGTCCGGATGAATACCGCTGGATTCTACCATCCCTTCATGATATTTACCGGTTTTCACCAAAATGCCCGGTATCCCAAGATGTTGCGCACCTTGCACATCATTGATAAGATCATCGCCGAGCATGGCAACATCTTCGGGGGTCAATCTTAAATCATCCAAGGCACATTGGAAAAATGCTTTATTTGGTTTCCCAACCACGTGCGCTTTTTTACCCGTTGCAAATTCCAAAGCTGCAACAAAACCGCCTGCATCCAATCGCAGTCCTGTGTCCACTTTGTAATATTTCCCCTTGTGAAGGGCAATGATTTCCGCCCCGTTCATCACATGGCGAAACGCTGCATTCAATTTTTCAAAATCCCATTCGTCATAATCGCCGATGACCACCGCTTCCGGTTGGTCAACATTCTCCTCAAATTCAGAATAATCTTTTTTCAAATCCTCAGTAATGAAAAAACAACAGGATGGTGAGCCCATGTTTCGTAAATAATCTATGCCGGTGTAACCGGCTGTTATAATGTCCTGTTCAATACAATCCAATCCTAATCCCGACAATTTCTGGTACAGTGTTTTTCTATTTTTTGTGGTGGTGTTGGTTAAAAAACGAAATGGTATATTGGTTCCTTTTAAGAATGATGTTGTTTCCACAGCGCCGGGAAGCGGTTTTCCTGATTGATAAAATACACCATCCAGATCGAATAAAAACCCTTTAGCTTTTTTGAGCTGTTCCATCCTGCTCTACTAATTTTTCATTCAAGTCACTCATCTTTTGGATCGATGCATCACTCCCTAATTCACTGGCATCATATTCACGATGCCAGCGGTCTTTAGCATATAAAATTCGCATAATCAAAATTGCGGTGTAAGTCAGCAACAATGTGATGAATCCAACCACATGGAATGTATTTTCCCTATCCACCATTAGGAGGAGGGCAAAAAGAATCACTGGCATCCACCGAATCAATTTTTGAATCACTTTTTCCACAAAGTCAATTCAAGGTGGTGTGGACAAATTCCAGCATTTTTCTTTGTTTGGTTCTATAAGCCAATCGTGTTTCAATATTAATGTAGCGTACATTCCTTCGCAACAATTCCCAGGACAAACTTCCATCATCCCTTTCCTTGAGTATGTCTTGGAGAACCACATTGTAAGGACCTGATGCCAATTTTTCAAAATCTTCTTCATTGGTACATAAAATAAAATCCCGGGGACTTTGCTTTTTTTTGATGGATGTTCTGCGGCTATGTTTTAACTCATACTTTACATTGTATCCGCGAAAATTATTATGGACTGCTACCAATAATCCATCCCTGGGAGGCAGGATAAAATTAAAAAATTTCTCTCGTTCCATATCTAAATCATCCAATGCCATTTTTAAGGTTCCCGGTGCCCATTCCGGTTTAAACTTTTTTAAGGCATAGTAGGAACCTCGGCGGGAAAATATGCGGTTGGGATCAATTCTTGTTTGGAGATAAGGTACCTCCCTGTCCTCATTCTGTATGAAAAAGGCAGTGCCGGGAAAAACTCTGATATGGTCATCCAGAGCCATTTTTGCTGTTTTTTCATCGCCATGGAGCCAAATATAATGTATAGGTAAATCGCCATTTTTTATGATTTGAAAGTTTGCCCCACCAAATGTGATGGAATGAGGGTAGGGTGGCTTCTCCTCCCTTTCAGATCCAAGGAGAATGACACAAAACACCAACACGAAAATGGAATTATTTAACAAGGAGCGCCTTTTGGGTTTGGATGAAGTCGCCGGACCGCAATTGGAAAAAATAAATCCCGGTTGGATAATGGACAGCGTCCCAATGAATTTGATGCTGACCTGGGGAAAGTCTATCATTCATCAACGTTTTAACTAGTCGTCCTGTAATATCAAAAACTTGGAGTGACATTGTTTCCTGAAACCCCTCAGGTATATTAAACCGAATGGTGGTTTTTGGATTGAAAGGATTGGGATAATTTTGGAATAGATGAAAATCATTGGCAATGACGACTTCATCTTCCACTACGTCTAATAATGTATGACAATTCTCCAAGTCCCAACCATTTTCCGGGAAAACATTGTTATTATAATCCGGCGGACATTCCTGAAAATAATTATGATGAGCATAAATGGGCGTCCAATCAGTGGTATCTAATGGCGGATTTCTGTACAAATCATATCCATAATCAGAATAATTATTATAAAATTTATTTCCTAAAGTTTCGGAGCCGCCAACCACAGGGAAGGCTGTGGAATCCACATAAATCCCACCACCGAAATAACAAATACAGTCACATTCACCTTGAACCGTATTTTCATAAATTTCATTTCCAAATATGTATGGATAAGATTCACCTCTGATGGCGATCCCCGCGCCCTCACCACCACAACTTCCGGCAAAATTATTTCGAATAATATTACGTTCTATGGTTGGACTAGAATTCTCAATAAGGATTCCGCCGCCTGTTATTTCATTATAACCATTGATGATTGTTATTCCCAATAGAATAGCTGATTCATCCTGTCCGCCATTTATCGTGACAACTGTTCCTCCCAATTCTCCATCAAGGATGGTTTCTGAAACAAAAGATTCATCAAACCCGGAATATAAAAGAGATGCAATCGTTATATTCATATCTAAAAAATCAATCCGCTGCCTGTAGGAGCCAGGACTAATCAAAATAATATCACCATCATTTGATTCATCAATGGCAACTTGAATAGAATCAGTATCATCGGGAATTCGGTAAACGCTTGGCCCATTCTCCGCCCGATAATCCAAAATTAGATTGATCAAATATTCGTAATCATCAGGATCCGTGGGATCCAAAGTTGTAATATTAAATTGATGAATTAAATTTCCTTCACGATCCAAAAAATAGGTAGTGCGCTGAACTGCACCATAATTTGTCCACACCGGATAGCCATCCTCCTGCACATCCTCCACCCAAGGGAGAATGCGACCTTCAATCATGCCTGAAAGATGCTCGTTGTAAGCATCTTTCCCAACTCCGATGATACCCACGTCATCAATACCCATGGATTGCAGGTCCTGGAAAATCGTATTTAAAAAGCCGAACCGGCTTCGACATGTGGCTCAATACTCATGACCGAAAAAAACAATACAAATATCACCCAAGTTATCATTTGGACCAATGGATTGGCCAAATGTCTCTGAATTTGGATTCAAGTCTTCCAATTCAAAATCATACTGGGCTGTGGCCAGAGACAAAAAGCAAAAAAAGCTTAACGCTTTAAACATTGAAATTGTATTTCTTTTTTTCATTCATCTTTCGAATCCTCATTCATGCGATACCATAGTGCCAATGCAAGCGACCCCACAATGAATGTCACAAGGACGATAAAACCAACCATTTTTAATGTCATGTCAGCGCGTTCCTTTTCATAAAATAATCCCTGAAAAAATACGGTAAATACACCAACCAAAAAAAGAGATATGCCAGCACCATCACAATGGGAATATGGAAGGGCGGATTTGGCATAAAATCCATGAGAGAGCCCACTTGGGGCTTATCTCTTAAATACAAATAGTTCGCACCTTCCCCCAATATATAATTTAGTGGAAAGACCAAAACTAAAACCACCAAAGCTGCTCTATAAGCATGCCAAATGGATTCAATCTTTGGGCGGTATCCGTACACGAGGGAGACAAAGAATACACCTAAAATGATTAACCCATGATTGGTGAAATAAAGTAAATATTCAGGATGGGGGAAACTCCCTGGGACATCCGGTGTGGCCAAGGCCATTACGCCGCCTGCAAATGCCCAAAAATAAACAATTTCATAAGCACGATAGCTTTTTGTAAATATGATAAATGCCAGTAAATAAATGGACATGTTACAGAGATACAAGGGCAGTACTTCCTGCCAAGGTTCCCCGATCCAGGCAAACCTGTAAAAAGGTTTGAATGATTCAAAAACAATCAGGGTCCAAGCAAAATATTTTTCAAAGATACGTTGTACATTTGGCGGGCTGTTTTTCATCCAAGCAGCCACTGAAATTCCAATGGCGAAAATGAGTCCAACGGTTCGCAAATGAGCCGGGCTGAATAGTATAAAAGGCGGATAATCCGAGGGCATAATTACAATTGATCCGCCAATAATAACAGATCAAAAATATCGTTCATTCCGTTCAAATCAAGATCGCCGGCAGTCTGTTGATAATCTGTTGGTTCGGTGTTTTGCATGACAATTTGCAGCAATAAAATAAAATCAAGCATGGTTACATTACCATTCCCATCCAAATCACCTAATGAATCAAAAATTCCTGCCAATTGGAATACTTGCTCAATAAAGGCCAAAGAATGTGGAAAGCGGTCACCATTTAACACTTCAGTGAAATGATCCCCGGAATAAATTTCATAAAAATAATTTATGCCCTCTTCTTCTAAATATTCAGAGAAAGAATCGGAATGATTATAGAATAAATAATCATCATTATCCCCACAATCTAAATAAAATTGTTGAGTGCGAATGCTCTCAATATTCGCTTGGGCAATCGTTAATGGATCATGCCCCAACCAGAGTTCCCAAACATCTTCAATCACATTGCCATAATCATCCACGGGCAAATCCACGTAATAGGGCCAGTCCTCTATATCGGGACTGAAGGCTGCCGAAGCGCTGTACATGAAGAGGCTTACAATTCCATTCCAAGGTTGATATCCCAAAATCCCCGTTTCATCCAGCAAGACAGGTAACAAATCAGGAATAAGGTTTTCGAAGGCAATTGCGCCCGCATGAGATGCTGCAACTTGAAATATTTCCGGAAATTTTACGGCTAATTTCACAGCGCCATATCCGCCCATGGAATGCCCCATGATGGCGCGATAAGAAGGATGATCGATGGTGGGATACGATTCATCTATATGGGCAATTAAGTCCTGAATGATATAATCTTCAAATTGTCCATTATATTCTGAATTCGTGTACATGCTTCCTAAGTAGGGTACAATAAATCCATCAGGTTTGATCAGAACAGATTCACGAATATCTCCCGATGCCATCATCGCTTCGAATACTTCC
>CEOQ01236595.1_pt1 | contig 14070 bp, 32 predicted proteins | sample 361351 | NCBI WGS metagenome assembly CEOQ01 (sample SAMEA2619907, study PRJEB7988) | marine metagenome | biome: marine biome (ENVO:00000447); feature: deep chlorophyll maximum layer (ENVO:xxxxxxxx); material: "saline water (ENVO:00002010), including plankton (ENVO:xxxxxxxx)" | depth 60 m | reverse complement strand
TCTCTGATTCATAATTTCTTTTCACACCCGCGCACGTCCCGATATATAAAGAAACCTCGGGACTATACAGGTGTTTCAAGGGTGAACAGTCCCGGCTCTCTGCTTTCACAAGTCAAAGGCCGGGGCTATTCAGGAGGTTTCCCCCTTTATCTGTTCGGTTGTTGTTTAGTAAGTATTGCTATCATCGTGTCAATACAGCAAGAACATTCGAGATCAGGCTCTATCTCCCAACACTCGTCATGTTCTTCCGTTTGACAAATCTTACATAGATTCATCAACTGTCTCCTTATTTAATTGTAAAGGGAAAGGGAGGCTTTCGCCTCCCATTCATTTCTTTAGATGTCATAGTCCTGATCGCCTACAACGATTTTACCCGTTGTGCGGACTTTACACGAAGGTTCTCCACCTAGTTCCTCACAGGTCGTAGGCATTTCATCCTTGTACCAATGGTATTGACGTTCCCACGCCCCACACCCTCGTATGTCGTTTAGCCAACCGCCCTTGCCGTCAGGTATGTCCTCCTGACATTCAAATGTTTTTTCATTCTCAGGCAGATAGTCCAAGACTTCATTCTCAGGCACTTGTTGTCCAAGCCGATTTTCAAAGATTTCGTGTGTGAACTCTTGAGTCGAATGATTGTAAGTCAATACTTTACTCATTAGTTACCTCCACCCTTGCATACTTGCGACCTATTTTCTCGGTTTTAGGTGTTAGATACTCTCCATCCACCAAAATCTCGTCTTGTCCTTTTTCCCAATAGATTTGATCGTGAGACTCATGGTCATACGACTCGATACCGTAAAATGAACTTTCACAACCTGCGGATGGGGACTCTAATTCGTCTTCAAAATACTTATTATCCTCCTGCACCCTTTCATTTATGTACTCCAATAGGTCTTCAGGTTTAACGCTGTAAGGTACTTCATACTCAACATCAAAATTCCTACTGTCGGTGAAATGTACGTGACCTGTCACCTGTACTGTGTAATGTTTTTCACTCATGCATCCTCCAATGCTATTTAATTGTTAAAGGGTATGGGAGGCTTTCGCCCCCCAGTAGTTAAGTAGGTATGAGCACGTTAACATCATGGTTATCTTTAAGATACCCCATGATTATTTCCTCCATATTGCATGAGGCGTCTAATACCATTTCATCAAATTCAATCAAAGCCTTGTCAAAAGCCTCATCATCATCTGGCTCATAGTCAGGAAAGGATGGGTAGTCACCATTAGAATCACTATCAAGGTATTCTTCGGTAACTTTCTCACCTGCGTGGAAAAGTTCACATCCCATGAAACCCATCCCATGTTCTTGGTAAGTAACCATGAAGAACAATTCAGGATACATTTCACTTATCTGCGAGTAGTCCGCTGGACCCCATGCAGTATCGTATGTGAAATCGAGACGAGGTGTTCGACCTCTTGTGTCATCGTAATCTTTTGTCATACGATTATCACAGTCGCCCCACTTCGTGCCCCAGTTTTTAATACACCAGTCCCATCCGTTAATGTAGTCATTACCATCACGTTCAGGATCGGCAAATGCTGTCCCGACTAGTTCACCTTTATCATTGATGATTTTTTTCGAGCCGTTCTCAGGCGCTGGCAAAAGGTTGCTAAAGATAGTTACGGAAATTTCGTTATCTTTAAGTTCGTAAGCAGTACCTTCATAAACATTCTCACGTTCTTTCGAGGTAATTGCTTCTGCAAACTTGTTCAAAGTTTCGACTTCTCCGAAAACAGTCATGCTATTTTCGCACCAATTTGGCATATATATCTCCTTCTTTATTTAGTTGTAATATCTATTATATCAAACTATTACCTAGTTTCCAACATTGCAATTTCCTAGCCATACAGATATACTTAGATAACCGACAGAGAGATGTTGTCGTTGTTCGCTGGTGCGAGCAGGAAAGCCCCGCTATCAAAGTGTCTAGCAGAATTTCTTCGGGGCTATACAGGATTAAATTTCTTTAAGGTCCTTCGGGGCTATACAGGATCAAAAAAGATTTTCGTCTGTTGGCGCAGAACCGTTAAGGCTAGGTCGGGCAAATTCTAATTTATCCGTAGTAACCCATTTGGTGCCGTCACCCGATATCGGTGTTATTTCAATATCGAGTCTCCCGAAATGGCTCTTCACATTCATAACTGTGACCTCTATTGTGAGTCCATCAGGTGACGTGTAGCGCGCCTTTCGACCAACATATTCGTCAATCAAATCTTCGACAGTAGGCATCGCGTCCTTCTTTTCATTATAATTTTACTCTACTACTAATGGTAGCAGGGCTTGTGTCCCCGTGCAACTGCAAAAGTCACAGCAACGGACTTTGCAAATCCTTTAAAGATTTTAAAAGCGGAGGAGGGGAGGAGGCTTACGCCCCCTGCCCCTCTCTTTCTAGTTCTGAGATTGGGAAAACTAACACGCCTTCCTCATCTTCTTCCTCAATCCACATCTCTCGGTCATCATCAAGAACAACGGCTTTTGCCCTGTCCCATCTGACAATCTCGCCAGTTATGTCTTGGTCGACAACTTTTACTCTGTCTCCAATTACAAGATTGTGAACTCCATAGCCTTCTTGTCCGCTTACTATTGTGTATTCGGCATCAGCACTCTCCGTAGAATTGGCAATGTCTTCAGCATTAAATTTTTCTTTAACAATTAACATCGCTTCATTCTCTGAGTCTGCTTCTACTTCAACAGTTCCGTAATTTGTGAGATGCACTCCCACTTCAAAATTCGGCATATTGCTCCTTCTTTATTTAGTTGTTAAGGGAATGGGAGGTTTTCGCCTCCCAAATTTATTCATCAAGGTATTTGTCTAGTTCCGCTTCAAGGTCATCCCAACCATTATCGAATTTCGACTCCATCAATGCTCTGATGATTGGTTCACGGTCATAGTTTGGATAAAGCCCGTGGTCACCAATTAGGTGTCCTTCCGCACAATCCCAACATAACGATATTGCATCACCTAATGTGTTCCAATGTTCCACACATTCTGCTGGCGAAAACCATGAGTCTTCACCATGGGTGCCGCATTGTGTGAACTTAACTGCACTACGAAGACTTTTAATATCTTCGTCTGCAATCTCAAGGACGGGAAACCAAGAACTGCAAAAGTCACATTTAAAACCTTCAACAGTTTTGGCTCTGGATATTATGTCAAAGTAAGTCGCCACATCACTTGTCTTGCTAATGGTATTGGTATATCTTTCCAATTCGGTTAGCAAATATGATTGGCGATGTGGATTGACATGTACGTATCCTGCCTTCTTCACATCTCGCAGTAATTCCAAAAGGTCTATTAAAACCTCTTGTTCTATTTCTGGCATGCTGTCTCCTTATTTAGTTGTAAAGGGGAGGAGGCTTACGCCTCCTGTATTTCTTTACTGCCTGTAACTCCATAATCACGATGAGTAAAGTCAGGACTATATTCTTTCGGATAGTCCGTACCTCCCATTTCATCGCCCAAGGTAAAGGCTAGTTTTTCTGCGTGTTCAGCCGAGTCTGCGATGATTGTAACTTCCACCACTTCGTCTAGCCAAATACCAACTCTATATTCTGGCATCGCTCTCCTTATTTTTTTTTGCTTCATCTAAGTAATCCCACCGGATTTGCTCCAGTAAGTTTATGTGGCGCGTATAGGCGCCTTGTTCTGCATGGTTGACATCAACCAATACATCCCAAATCAATTCTTCAATCAATTCGGCTTCATAACCTTTTTCTAAATGGGTCATATCAATCTCCTATGTCGTTGCCGCAATATGTATTGTATCCAACTAATTGCTAGTTTCCAACTTTTTTTATTAGAGGTTGTTATTGCTAGTGGATTTGATATAATAGATATCAGAGCGGTAAAGAGGCATCTAATTATTGAGATGCTAAAGAGTATTAACTTACTCAAGAAGAAGACTATAAAAGGGTTACAATAATCAAAGTCCTTTTGTTTCCCTGTTTTTGTAATCTTTACTGTTCACCTAACTTACAGGCTATGCCTGTTATAATAAAATCACCTCCTATGAGGTTGTCAATGGAAAACCCCCTGTTTCGGCAGGGGGTTTTTTAGTCCCGTTGTTAAAAATAAAAAAAGAAAAGACGGGACTCTTACAGGTATATTCGGTGGAACAGTCCCGATATATCGATGTGTCTTATTACACCCGGGACTTCTTCAGAGCAAGCGAAAGGTCGGGGAGTTTCCTCCCCTTCCTTCTCACTTTTCGGTGCTACCTTTCCACACCCGAACAACGAGTATCGCTTCTTCCTCCAAATCTTGATATATCTTGTCGATGGAGTCCAACGCATCTTTGCCGTCTTGACTCATGCGGTCATATTCCCATCCCAAGTTTTCAAGATGTGGCAGAATTTCCTTCGTGAACCAATCATAAAGACTTTCGTTTCTATTCATTCGTTTCACGTAGTTTCATTTCAAGAACATCTTTCATGTCCTCTAGGATTTCTACGCATCCTAGAATATCTATAGTCTCAACGATGCCTGTTACAACATCATTGCTACCTTTCTGTCCTGTTAGTTCGTCTAATGCCCACAGTAGTTCGTCTATTCTATTGACTTTATCCTGTCGGATTTCTTGCAAAAGAAAATGGTCTACATCGGTTTTCATTATCCAACCTCACAATCGTGTCCGTATGTCCAGTCATTTGAGTCTGTTTTATCTAACAGGTCAAATACACGTTCACATTCCACACATTGAACCATGAAATTGTTTCTAAATATATCCATATATGTCTCCTATTTTTTGTTATAGAAAGCGGAAAAGGGGGGCTTTCGCCCCCCTAATCCACTGGTATCACTTGACCTTTATGTATGGCTTTTTGGTCGTGCGGAGAATTGCTGGTGCAATCTCCTCGTCTGTTAGGCGCTCATCCTTAATTTCTTGTTTCAAGGATGAAACACTTACGGACATTGACGTAACCCTATCGAAAAGGTCGGGTGTGACCAGTCCTCGTAGGATTTCCACATCCACCGATGTGCTTTCGCCACGAATAACATCCACGGTGTTGCCGTCTGATGTGGTTAAAGACTCTATTCCCAAAGCAAGGAATGTTTCCTCTGCTTCTTTCCAAGTTTCTTTAGCCTTATCCAAGTCGTGTTTTGCTTTAACTACTGCTTCTGCTGTAGCCTCTGCACTTTCCGCTAGGACATCCGCATCCACTTTGAATGTGATACCTGTTGTTGAGGTTTGTGTTTCCACAATTACCCTCCTTTTTTATGTAACGCAATGACCTTGTAGTCATTGCTAATATCTATTGTATCCAAGTTACTAGTTATTTAGCAACCTTGTTTTTACGCTTTAGGCGTTCAAACTCATCGTCATCTTGTAAAAATCCATTGATAAATACTGTAACGATTAGGTGTGCTTCAGGCTCGTACGCTAGTACGAACTCATCATCCTGTATCTTGAGTTGTGTCGGATGAGTTTTGCTTGCATAAACGATAGGTCTACGATTATAGATATCCACAAGAAAGTTAATCGCTGTTACACGGTCACAATTCTTACGTTCCATCATACGTTCGATGACATGCTTCGTAAATTTAAGGCTCTCATCCGTCTTTGTCAGTAATGACATAGGGATAACCTCGTTTCTATTCAGTTGTCAAACGTCACCTACTTGGCGACAATATCTATTGTATCAAACTAGTATCCAATTTCCAACGTTGGTTTTTTCCAATCATGCTGGTATGCTTAGATATCGACAACTAAATAGGAGACACAATGAGCTACGCATACTGCATAGAGGCAGAGTCAGAGTTCGATTTCGATACTGACGAGGTTCTGTATTGGCACAGCGAAGAAGGATGGGTTACCTTAGAGATGTGCGATACATATACAGAAGAAGAAGCGAACTGCCCCATACCTGAATGGGTTGGTGGAAACTGGGTGAAGAAACCAGTAAGCACATGGGGAGACACCTATGACTACGGAGAAGGCTAACGCTTTCTTCTAGTCATAACGTCCCGCTTTTTATCGAAAGAAATAAAACCTCGGGACTCTTACAGGTGTTTTACCTACTTGCCAGTCCCGGTATATCGATGCCCCTGTTGCACAACGGGACTCTTCCGCCACATATTATTTTTTTACAAGGTTCAGGAGGCTTGCGCCTCCGTCACCTCGCTATATGAGAATTTATTCAAGAACCAGTAAGTTTTCCAACTGCTCGAAAACACCCTGTTTAGTTCCTTTTGGCTTAATGCCGTAGGACTCAAGGATTGCTTTCCCTTGCTGAAAAACGTTTACGCCTCTTGACATCTTCATGCCAGTTCTTACTTCTAAACCTAGTGCAGATTTAACAGCAAGCATTCGATACATCTCAATCCCCTCAGGGGTATCGATTACCAGCGTTTCTTCGTTAGACATATTGTCTCCTTATTTAGTTGTCAGTATCTATTGTATACAAGGCAATACTAATATCACAACCTCAGACATAAAAAAAGGGGATGCTTTCGCATCCCCAATTCTTATTCGACGTGTGCGAACTTTCTACCCGACTCACGTATCTCTATATTATTCATCATAATATATTCAATACGCTCATTCATGTCGCCGATACACTTTTCACGATTGTCATACATTCTACTGATGATGGTCTGATTACTACCATCTTCTCGTATGCATCCTAAAGTATATCCATGTCGCTTATTCTTCTGATTATCTCCCGTAGGAAAAGGATAAGCCTGACATTGGGCTAAAGTAATCCACATATACTGGTCTTCTTCAATTTGTTCTGCCATCTTTATAGCCAATCCAAAATATCGCCATCGGCAATTTCTGAGTATTCAAGCCCTTCGGCTTCGGCTATGGCATCCCAAACTTCATCTTCTTGAAGGAAACCGCGGTCATTAACCGCGTCCCAATCAATGTGATTAAGATAAGACATAAGATTTACCTCATATATTCTATTGTCAACTTCGACACCGCTAGTCGGTGCCAATATCTATTGTATCAAACTTATTGCTAGTTTCCACCGTTGCAATTTCCTAGTCATGCAGATACAATAGATATTACAACCGAATATATGGGAGGAAAGTTTATGTTCCATGCGAACTACTATGAGCCTGCGAGTCAGGTTTACAGACAAAACTTACTTAATCACTTCACCGAGTGTGACGAGTGTGCTACGAGTGTATGCAACGAATACGTGCAGGGTAAAGACCTATGCAGGTATCTCGGAGATAATTGCTCAGGCGGTGAAAAATATAGTGACGGCATTTATTGTCACTACTGCCGATAAGGGCAGGGGAACGAAAGTTCCCTATCCCTTATAGTCCCGATATATCGAAGAACTTTAATTTTCTTCGGGACTATTCTGCATCTACACACATAAGCCAGTCCCGGCATATCGATAGATATTAATCTATAGCGGGACTCTTACAGGAGGGAAGCGCAGAGGCTAACGCCTCTTTAACTTCCACCTGTTTATTTTATATAGGCATGCACGGAGCATAAACTTAGGTATTGTGTACCCTTTTCTATGCACAAGATATCTAAATATCTTTACCTGCTCCCATTTAGTGTTTGGTTTATATTCTTCTTGTGGTAAAGAAGCCTTGCATTCTTTGCAAGAACCCACAGGAGTCCCATCGAATGTTGCCATTCCCGCTACTTCTGTACCCATATCTGTAAAGGGTTTTTGTTTACCACAGTCAAGACATATCCAAAGTAGTTCTTCTTCAGGCATCTTGTCCTATTCTTATGAGATGTTTAATGTGACGACAGGGAGTAAGATTTAGTCTCACTCCCTGCCATCAACTGCTTAGAATGGTTCGTTATCGTAATATTCTTTTATCCATTCATAGGTGCTTTCGCTTCGCACTAGCGATGCGTTAAGCAGAATATTGCTGGCGTATTCATCCCCTATTTCCCATCTTCCGAAGGTGTAGGGAGATTTTACGGCTACAAACCATCTAGAATTACTGTCCTCGTTACAGGGCATCTGGTAGGTCTTTAAGACTAACCATTCCCACCCATCACTATTCGTGTAAGTGGCATAGGGATTCTCAGTATCTACCGTCTTTCCAAAAGGATTTGACATAAGCAACCTCTCATATATTCAGTTGTCAATTCACCGTCTACTTGACGGCAATATCTATTGTATCCAAGTCACCACTAATTTCACAACCTCAAGTCAGGTTGTTTTTTCCTACTCCTCCAGATACAATAGATATTACAACAAAATAAGGAGACGATTCAATGGAGAAATACCCTGAATTTACCTACGAGGTGGAACTCTCAGAGGATGAGATAGAAAGACTCGGCAACTTGCATGATGTCCTTCTAAAATCAGATGAGATAATCCCACTATCAACTTTCAAATTACTCGAAAGATTGAGCAACCCCTACCCAGAATAAAAGGCAAGCCCCTCCGCTTCGGCGGGGGGTGTTTTGCAGTCCCGGCATATCGAATAGAAAAAAACCTAACGGGACTCTTACAGGTGTCTTACTCCGATTACATCGGGACTCCTTTACCATACATATATTTATATATATCTATTTATGTATGTGCTTAAACGCGAAAGTGGGGGAGGGCTTTCGCCCTCCCCTTCCTTTCAGTGTGTTGATTTTTTTGCAATCTTTGCATCCTCTTTTACGAGGTTTGCAACACTCCCGAGTGACATGGTTAGTAAGAACCTTTGGATTAGACAATCCGCAGTTAACTTATCCAGTTGGTAGTCCCACAAAATGTCTTCACCACTACCATCGGTTGCTTTCCAGTGAATAAACACGGTACCAGTACCGAAGATAGTCATGCTTGACACACAACTGCTTGCCCCTTCTCGGGAGTAGATATTCCAGTATCTCCCTGCCAGTTCGTTACCCTCTTCGGATAGCGTAGTGTGCGGAGTCTGCATACCACTTACGTGATAGTAGCCTCCCTCTGCTAATGGGATGCGAACGGTAGTTCCGTGGAAATACCCTTCATCATCGAGTTTGACAGGGGTGCGAGTTAATGTTGATACCATCATCTCTCCTTCGTTATTTATTTTTCAAAGAACCGTCACTTGACGGCAATATGTACTGTATCCAACTATTTGCCAGTTTGCTACTTTTATTTTTTTGCCCTAGTTTTCGCCCTTATCTTGCTATCAATCCTTATACGCCCGCTTAAATAGCCCCGGCTTTATCGACAAGAAAAAGATTTAACGGGACTCTTACAGGTGTTTCTGTTTGCCAGTCCCGATATATCAATCCTTCTGCTTCACATACGGGACTCCCCCGCAGGCACGCAAGAAAGAAGGGGAGGCTTTCGCCCCCCCCTGCTCTCTCTTATTTGGTATAAGCATCACCCACCGCCTCGCGGAACTTGTTCCTGTCGAAGCGTGGATTATCGCCTTTAAGGTATGTGCACATCTCTTGAGTCAGGGAGTCGCTAGGCGATACCCCATTTTCCCCCAATAAGACGGCAAAGGCTCGGTAGTATTTTCTGGTCAAAGCCATAATAATATCTCCTTCGTTATTCGTTTGTAATATCTATTCTACCGTGATGACTAGCAAAAAAGCAACGTTGCAAAATAGGGCATGCTTGGATACAATAGATATCACAACAGAAAAAAGGAGGCTCCTTTATGGGAACCGAAGAAAACCAAACTCTAGCCCAGATTTACGCAGAGGCGGAAGCCGAGGGGGAGATTGTAGACTCTCACGATGGCATGACCGAGCGTGGCAGGTCGGAGTGGATTTACGAGATGCTCGACTTATATGGCGACGATGCCTACGACATGATGGGAGAGTGAACTAAGGGGGGGAAACCCCCCAAAGTTCTATAGCCCCGCAGTATCAAATAAAAAGAATTAACTTCGGGACTATACAGGTGTTTCTAGTTGTCTAGCCCCGATATATAAGAGAAGCCCAATTCGTTACGGGACTCATCCACCTGAACAGCAAAAAAGAGAGGGCTTTCGCCCCCTCCTTCTTAGTATGAATATTTGTACGGGTACAAACAACGATGACAAATAGGTTTACTTTCTCCATCGTCATCCTCCTTGTACATCACCCCATCAAAATGTTTCTTAGGGCTATACTGGCGGTCACAAAAACCGCATATCTTAAGCCCATACATCGCACGGAACGTCTCCAAATTTTCAGGATGGTTCTTGTTCAATGGTAGATATTTAATATCTTCTTCAAGCATTGATACTCCAGTCTATTAAGTTGTTAAAGTCTCACCTACTTGGTGCTGATATCTACTGTATCCAAACTATTCCTAGTTTCCAACGTTGCTTATTCGTACTTGTCCCGATACAATAGATATTGTTGACAACTAAAGAAAGAGACGGCATGAAGAAAAGATATGACCGTGTTGCTCCCGATAGCGAGAATGAATTTCTCTATCAAGTGTGGAGGCGTAAGGCTAGGAAAGCCAACAACAAATACACACTAGAAGAAATGGATACCTTGCTAGAGGCAGGAGAAATAGAAGTAGAGGTACTCCCTACCAAAAGGTAGGGGGTATCTCCATTAGCCCCGTCTTATCGAATAAAAAGAATTTTCTTCGGGACTATACAGGTATCTTAATGAAAAGAATTTTCTTCGGGACTCTTACAGGACTTTAAGTGAAACAGTCCCGATTCTCTTACAGGACTTTAAGTGAAGCAGTCCCGGTTAAAAAGAAACAACAGAAATCCCACACCGAACTTTAGAACAAACAAGTTTATTCGATGTGGGATTTTTGCCCATTGATGTAAATGTGATAACCATTTAAGGTTACCGTCGACCTTGTTGGAACCGCCAGAGCGGGGGACTAAGCCCCCACCCTTCGGTTCGCTCTTTTGATTACTAGTGGCATAAATACTATGGGAACTAGGCACCCTATGGAGACTCCTACGGTAAAGCCGATACTAATTGCTAGTCCTGCAAAACCATCAGAAATCATGTTGCCTAAGAAACCACCTACCGCCACCCCTGCACTTTTAGAGCGCCATCGCTTAGGTAGTAGGTATTCGCCAAATTCGACTCCGAGTAGCATTCCCATGACGAGTACGCCATTGTCAATTAACCCGAACAGTAAAGCGTCTTGCACTTTAACCTCCGAAATATTCTGTTATCAATGAAGCACCTATTTGGTGCCAATATCTAGTGTATCCAAGTCAAGTCTAATTTCCAACTCTTATTTTTTTTCGTCCTAATTGTCCTCTTTTACCCTCTTTTAGTCCCGCTTTATCGAAGAACTTTAATGACCTTCGGGACTGTTACAGGATGTTAGTTAAGTAGTCCCGATATATAGAAGTAGAGAATTAAATACGGGACTATATAGGAAGAAAGACCCCCACCGTAAGGCAGGGGTCTAACTTCGTGCTACTCAATTAGTGTTGAGTTCTTTTATAGTAAAACATCTCTGCCGTCTATCAGGGTAGAGATTTCTTGTTTCCATTCATCTCCGTCCCTGTCAGCGACCATAGATACTTTAAATTCTGATAAATCATTTTGGTCGAATTCAAATGATGGTTTACCGTGTTCTCTAATCTGGGATGCTAATTCAGAAAGTTCTACATCCTCTGGGATGTCGAAACTTTTTCCTTGTTCCCATCGCCAAAATACAGAAACGTCCACTCTTTTCATACCGTCAGGCACGTCTGAGTTCCATTCATCATCTTCAATTTCGATAAATTTTATTTTATCCATATATCTCCTTTATTCAGTTTTCAATGTACCGTAGGGCTACCGTAGGGGTAAGCGGAAGCCCCCCCTTTCGGGGGGACTCACTAAAACCGCTACCGTCCTTGCTTTGGTTTTCTTGGATATTTTGCATCCAAGTCTGCCAATCGCCACGCTTCGGCGAAAGGTTCGTCTAGGAGAGCGTGTAAGGACTCCCTAGTCCGTAGCCTTGCAAGTTCGGTTAGTTCGGGATTTTTCATCCTTCTCCTAACTGAATAGCACTCAAGGGAATCTCCCTTGCAATATCTACTGTATCCAAGTATTTGCTAGTTTCCAACTTTTATTTTTTTACCCTAGTTTTAAGCCTTTTACGTGTACGTATGCGTGCGTCAGTCCCGTTTTTATCGACAGAAAGAAAGAGCCTCGGGGCTTATACAGGATGTCAGTTAGCCAGTCCCGGTTTATAAAGAGAGAGCCAAAGCCAGTTCGGGACTCATCAAGGGGCAAAGAAAAAGGGGAGTGCCGAAGCACCCCCCTCTCCTTTTACAGTAACTGTAATTTTGGATACATACCTTGTGCTACTGCCAATGCTTCTGCATGTTTGGCAATTAGGTCTTGTAATCGTTTCTCTTTACAACCTTCACAACTAAGTGTGTCGTTGATTAAATCGCTATAAGTGCCGGTGTCAAAATTGACATATCTGACACCCCGTATAACGACCATTTCCTCATCTTCTGACATAACGCCGTAAACATCTTTCATGTCCTCTATAACGCCGTGGTCGGTGTTTTTTTCTTTCCAATCAGCAACATCATCTTGAGCCATAACTATTTCCTTTTCCGAGAGGTGAGGGGGTACCGAAGCACCCCCTCCATCTCTCAATCGTTTGCTACTAGTATTCGGTTTATTTCTTTTTGTTCATCCTCCGTGAAGAAATCCCATACGTGGGCTATTGCGTTTCTTTCACGCCAGTGAACAATGTCATCACATTCAAAAGAACTAAGCGGATTAGGTTGAGCATCTAAAGACGCCCACAGTCGCTTACAGAGGTCATCAGAGACTCCCTCGAAGCACTCCGCTATAGTGTCTGCCGAAAAAAATCCAGCATCGCTATGTGGTTCTACCATTAGTAATTCCTTTCCTAGTTGGTGTGTAATATCTATTCAGTTTTCAATGTGCGCTCTTACCCCTGTGTGTGCGGGTAAGAGGTCAACAGTATAAAAACTAGGGTTTTTTGCTACTTTTATGCTTAAAATATTACACGATTGTAACAATCTAATATCTTCGAGTATCCAATACTTACGCTTATCGCAACCCCATTATCAAGTTTTTTCTATTATCCCGAGCAGTCCCGTTTTATCGAAGCCACGAATTTGCTTCGGGACTTATACAGGTGCTTAGGCTCACCAGTTTGCTTCGGGGCTTATACAGGTATTTAGGCTCGCCAGTCCCGATACTAAAGAATAAAGAAAACACATACGGGGCTTGTTCTGGTGCCTGCGGGCGCTCACCACACGCCGCATGCCCGTAAGACCTGTCACAAACCGCACCAAAAAGGGCAGGTTGCAAAACTAGTACCGGCTTGGATACACTAGATATCAGCACCACAACGGTGACACATTGACAGAAAGGAAACTTAATAATGATAGACCTAATCCTGAGCATAGCCGACCTACCTATCACGACCATCCTGCTCACCCTCACAGCGAGCGTAGGCATGACATGGGCTATCGTGCGGATGTTAGACACAAAACACGATGTGCTTACTTGTAAGTGTTGGGATTGTTACCAAGAATGCTTCGATGCCTATGTAGACCGTAAGGCACAAGCACAGGGGATGTATGACGGCTAAGATGGACATGCAAGAGAGCCGAAGGTGTTGTTAGCCTGCGGTATACCCCTACAGAGAATTTTGGGTTTTTTCATCCCTTCCTTTCGCTCTGTAGGGGTTCTCTTGTAGTCCCGGGTTACTATGTATAACTAACTACCTACGGGACTATATGAGATCCCGTTCTTCCGCCGCCACTTCCGTCTTACACGTAGAAAACCCCTCCCGGAAAGGTTAAAAACCGAGAGGGGCCTTATGACCTAAAATGTTCGTTCTAGGCTCGGATTGTTGGCGGTTAGTTTTTGACAGACACCAACTTTCCTATCTATATAGAAACCCGAAGGTATCCATATATTTAGTGTACCGTGTCTTGGTTCCAACACAACAAATTGCATATGTGTTATTCTCACTGAATGCCAATGACTCCTGAGCGTGCTCGTTTGATGTTTTCCAAATTCGTGGCTTTCAATCAGATGCTCTCTGAACAGCAGGAAGTAGGCAACTACTACGGATTTTCATACCGCTTTGACACTTGGCAATTGTGGGCAGACTGTGAAGAAGAACACCCACTAGACAGACAAACGATGTGTGCACATTCAGGGCTACACATGACTATTCGTGAAGCAGAGAAAGAT
>CEOQ01117730.1_pt1 | contig 14094 bp, 14 predicted proteins | sample 361351 | NCBI WGS metagenome assembly CEOQ01 (sample SAMEA2619907, study PRJEB7988) | marine metagenome | biome: marine biome (ENVO:00000447); feature: deep chlorophyll maximum layer (ENVO:xxxxxxxx); material: "saline water (ENVO:00002010), including plankton (ENVO:xxxxxxxx)" | depth 60 m | reverse complement strand
TAAGGAATGGGTCGTTGGTTCGAGTCCAACACGGCTCACCAATAAATTTAAGCGATTGGAGGATAATTAATTATTATTTCGTCCAACCACCCTTGAATATTTTTTATTCTTTTGATTGAAGATGGGTGAGTACTCATGAATTCTGGTGGTTCTTTACCTTTATTGGCTTCTTTCATTCTTTCCCATATTTTTTCTGTTTCACGGATATCATATCCAGACAAAGATGAAAAAATCATTCCTAAATAATCAGCTTCGCTTTCTTGTTTTCTATTAAAAGGATTCATTATACCAATTGAAGAAATGAGTCCAACAGTGTTCATTCCAGTAGATCTATTAATTTGGCTTAACGCACCACCGCTAAAAATATCTATCAGACTTGTACCTGTTTGTACCAAAACACCACGACTAGCTCTTTCAACAGAATGCTTAGCTACAGCATGTGCAATTTCATGACCCATTACAGCAGCTAATCCATGAGTATTTTTTGTAACTTCAAGCATCCCAGTGTAAACCGCTATTTTACCTCCAGGCATACACCATGCATTTTTAACTTTATCATTATCAATAAGTATATATTCCCAATTGAAGTTGGCTGTAGGGTTATTTAAATTTTCTCGATCGAAATATGCGCCAATTGAAAATTCAATTTTTCTACCAATTTCTTTAATTTCATTTAGTGCATTTTCATCATCACTCATTTTTTCTTTTTCTTTAACTTTTTCATATATAGCTGCTGCTTGAGCATTTAGTTTTGCCTCAGGAATCAATTTTAACTGCTTTCTTTCTGTGATAGGGGCATTAGTACATGAATGAAGGCCAAAAGATAAGCAACTGCAACCTATTAAATTAATAAATTTTCTTCTATTCATTAATTGATATTTTTAATATAGATAAATATAAATTCAACCATGAAACTAAATAACTTATTCAAATATAATGTCTACTTTTAAAAGAAGAAAAATTTCATTTTTGGCTAAATTGAGAAATTATTTTATTACTGGTATAGTTGTTTTAATCCCTATTGGTTTAACGCTTTATTTAACAAAATTTATTATTGAACTATCTTCAAAATTGTTACCAAAAGAATTAAATCCAAATTTTTATTTACCTTTTAATATTCCAGGATTAGAAATAATTGTAACAATTATTTTTATTACAATAATAGGTGGTTTATCCTTATCTTTTATTGGAAAAAAGATATTGCAACTATTTAATGATTTATTAAAAAAAATACCAATATTAAGAACAATTTATTCAGCAATTGGACAATTAACAGAAACTTTAGCCCCCAAAGCTAAAAAAAGAAAAAAAAGTGTTGTGCTAGTTGAATATCCTAGAAAAGGAGTTTGGGCAGTTGGATTTGCAACGAAAGATAATGAAGGTGAAATTTCAACTAAAACTGATTCAAAATTAGTTAATGTTTTTGTACCCACAACACCAAACCCAACAAGTGGATTTTTATTAATGTTCTCAAAGAATGAAATTAAATATTTAGATATGACTTTTGAGGAAGCATCTAAATTTATTGTTTCTGCAGGAACAAGTGAAAAAAAAGATTAAATTAATTCACTAACAATATCAGCACGATCATATAATTTTACTAAAGGATTATACTTAGATAAGTTAGTATTTTCATTTTCTATAATTTTAATTTCTTTTTCTGCTAAGTAAAATAAATCTTTATTTAAAATTGGGTCGGCTAATCTGAAGTTTTTTTGTCCACTTTGCTGAAACCCTAATAAATCGCCATAACCTCTAAGTTTTAGATCTTCTTCTGCAATTAAAAAACCATCGTTAGAAGATTTTAAAATTTTTAACCTTTTTTTTGCATTTTCACTCATTGATGATTTGTAAAGTAATATACAAGTCGATTGTTTATCTCCTCGTCCAACTCTGCCTCTTAATTGATGTAATTGAGACAATCCAAATTTATTTGAATCTTCAATTATAATACAAGTAGCATTAGGAAAGTCTATTCCAACCTCTATAACGGTTGTAGAAACCAATACTTTAATTTCATTATTTAAAAATTTATTTAAAATTTCATCTTTTTCATTTTTATTAATTGAACCGTGAAGTAGGCCAACTTTATTTTTAAAGATTTTTTTTAAATATTGATATCTTTCAACAGAAGATTGGTAATTTATTTTTTTTGATTCTTCAATTAATGGACAAACCCAAAAGATTTGATTGTTATTATTGATTTCACTTTTTAAAAAATTAATAACTTCATTAATTTTAGTAACATCTTTTGTATAAGTTTTAATTTCTTTTCTATTTTTAGGTTTGGATTTTATTAAAGTTATATCCATATCACCATATAATGTCATCATCAATGTTCTAGGAATAGGTGTTGCTGACATTACCAATACATCACAATTAGCTCCACCTTTTTCAGAAAATTTTTTTCTTTGATTAACTCCGAATTTGTGTTGTTCATCGATAATTATTAAACCTAAATTATTAAATTCTATTTTTTTTTGAAAAAGCGCATGTGTACCAAATATTATATCAATTTTTTTGTTTTTTAAATTTTTTAACGTATTCTTTTTTTTTTTATATTCAGTTTTTCCAGTTAGTAACTCAGAGTTAAAAGTATTCCCGAAAATTTTTAAAAATAATTTAAAATGTTGTTTCGCAAGTATTTCTGTAGGCGCCATACATGCAACTTGATATTTGTTTGAAATTACATTATGTGCCGTAATTAAAGAAACGATTGTTTTTCCACTTCCCACATCACCTTGCAAAAGTCTAAACATTCTTTTATTAGATGAAATATCATTATTTATTTGATCTAATGCATTAGTTTGACCATTTGTTAATTTGAAACCAATATTTTTTTCAACAAAATTTACTAAATTAAAATTAATTTCTTTTGATAATTTATATTTTTTTTTAAAATTTTTTCTAATATTAGAATTTATTATATATGTAGATAAAATTTCATCAAATATAAGTCTATTAATGTACTTTTTTTTATTAATTAGATTTTGAGGTTTATGTAAATTTTTAATAGCATCATTCAAACTAATATTATTTAATTTTTTTAAAACATTTGAACTTAACCACTCATCCATTTTTGGCAGATCTTTTAATGCTTCATCAATAACCTTATTGTAAGTTTTATTTGATATACCATCTGTAAGACGATAATTAGAATGTATTTTTTTAATTTTATTTTGATTTGTGCTTAAGTAGGTAGGATTAGTTATTTGGTATTTACCTCTAAAAAGAGAAATCTTTCCACTAATTGTTACTAATTTATTAAGTGGAAGTATCTTTTTTATATATCCTTCATATGAATTAAAAAAAATACATTCCAATTTTCCAGTATTGTCAGAACAAATTACTTTATTTGGTAATTTTTGAATTCTAGGAAAATAGTATTTTTCAACTAAAATTGTAACAGTTTGTATTTTTCCAATATGCAAATTTTTTATTTTAGTTTCTATAGAGCTATCTATATATTTAGAAGGTATACTTAAAATTAAATCAAAAATTGTATGTATATTTTTTTGTTTAAATTTAGAAACTAAGGATTTTCCAACGCCTTTTAAAATGGAAATTTTAGATAAAAAATATTCATAATTATTCATAAATAAAATAAATATATAATTATGAAAATAAATAAAGATTATATTAAAAAAAGAATTGTTTATAGAGCTTCTTATAGAGGATCAAAAGAATTAGATATTTTGATTTCTTCTTTTGTAAACAAAATTATTAATGATTTAAATGATGAAGAATTAATTGAACTTGAAAAATTCGTAAATTTAGATGATCAAGAATTGCTAAATTTAAACAAAAAATATAATAGCAATAAAAATCTAAATTTAGATAAAATTTTAAAAGAGTTTTATGATTTTGAACCAATCTAGTGGCGGAGAGACTGGGATTCGAACCCAGGAAAGAGTTGCCCCTTTGCCGGTTTTCAAGACCGGTGCTTTCAACCGCTCAGCCATCTCTCCGTGAGCAAGGTTTTATAAGTATAATTTTAAAATTCAACTAAAAAACAGACTTTTTTTTTTAAGAATTATGTAATAGGTAATTTTTATCTCTATGAATAATAAAAGTTTCAATAAAGGAATATTTCTAACAACACTAGGTTCTTTTTGGTGGGGTTTTTTTGGAGTATTATATTTTAAATACATATCATTTGCTGGACATATTGAAGTAGTAATCCATCGAAGTCTTTGGACAACTGCAACATTACTACTAACTACTGTTTTTTTTTCTAAATGGAAAATTTTTTTTAATTTAATTAAAGACAAAAGAAAATTATTAGTTCTTTTAATTACAGGAGTTCTTATTTTTTCAAATTGGGCTGTATGGATTTATGCGGTTTCAACTGATAAGATTATTGATGCAAGTTATGGTTATTTCATAATGCCTATTATTAGTGTTTTTTTGGGATATTTTTTTTTTAAAGAAAAAATAAGCAATAAAGCAAAATTCTCAATATTTCTTGTAGTGATTTCTATTTTATATTTACTATTTATTGATTTAAGAAGTATTCCATGGATAGGTTTAGTGGTAGCTATACTTTGGAGTGTTTATAATTTAATAAGAAAAAAAATTAACGTTGATACTGATATTGGTTTATTAATTGAAAGTTTATTTATTTTTCCTTTTGCTATTATTGCATTTTATATAATTTCGAAAAATAATTTAAATGATTTTAGTTTTTCAAATCCTACATTAATGTTTATACTGACGCTTGCTGGACCAATGACAGTTATACCATTATTTTTATATGTTAAAGGTGTGGCCTTATCTGGACTGGGTCCAGCAGGAATGATTTTTTATATCACACCCACTTTACAATTTTTATTAGGATATTTCTTATTTAATGAGTTTTTAAATTTTGAAAAGCTTCTAAGTTTCTTTTTAATTTGGATTGCTGTATTTATTTATTTGAAAGATTTGTATGAAAATAATTAAACTTTTTTTAATGATTTTTTTTATTTTATCTAATTCAAACTATGTGTACTCTAGTGAAAATTTCGAAAAGTGGAAAATAAACTTTTATAAATATGCCTCTTCGCAGGGTATTAGTGAGAAAACTTTGGATATTGTTATAGATGATTTAAAATTTTTACCAAAAGTTATAGAATATGACAGATATCAACCTGAGTTTTATGAAGACACATTTACATATGTAAGCAAAAGGACAAATTCTAAAAAATTAAATATAGGTGTTAAAACTTTTAAAAAAAATTCTGACTTAATTATAGAAGTTGAAAAAAAATTTAAAGTAGAAAAAGAACTTCTATTATCTTTAATGGGTATAGAGACAAACTTTGGTAAATATTTAGGAAAAATGAATATACTTTCATCTTTAGCTACACTTAGTTATGACAAGAGAAGAAGTGAATTTTTTACTAAAGAATTAATAATAGCACTAAAATTAATTGATAAAAAAAAAATAAAACCCGAAGAATTATATGGTTCGTGGGCAGGTGCGTTTGGAAATTTTCAATTTATGCCTTCTACAATTCAAAACAACGCTATCGATTATAATAATGATAATTTAATCGACTTGAAATCAACTGACGATTCTTTTGCATCAGCTGCGAACTATTTATCTAAAATGGGATGGAATACTAATGGAAAATGTTTTAATGAAATTATATTAGATGACAAAATTCCAACTAAATATTTAAATTACTCAGCTAGTAAAATAAAATATAAAAAAAAATTATCTTTTTATAAAAAATATATAAAAAACTTTAATAATACTTTAGGCGATGATAATGAAATTGTTGCTATAATTACACCTGATAAAGAAATTGTAGAAAATTCAAATTTATTTTCACCAGCCTATGTAATATACAATAATTATGAAATAATTTTAAAGTGGAATAGGTCTTTACGCTTTGCTTTGGCTGTTTGCACTTTGAAAGATAAATTTAAAGATGAATTATAGAAGATTTTTTTTATTATTGTTATTTTTAACTTATTCATGTGCTGATGCAAATTTTGATAAAAAAAAAATTTCTGATCCTATAATTTTTCAAAAATATTCAAACAATGGTTTTGCTTTGGTTTATTCTGATGGTCTATATAAAAGTAAAATTGTTAATAAAAAATTAAACGAAAGAGAACTATCCATTTTTCAAAAAAATCTAAAAAAAGGAACGACTGTAAAAATAACAAACTTACTTAATAACAAATCAATTATTGCTACAGTGAAAAGCAAATCAAAATATCCAGGTTTTTATAATTCAGTTCTTTCAAGCAGGATTGCAAATGAAATAGAATTAGATTTAGAAGAACCATTTGTGTTTATCGAGTCTGTTGATCAAAATTCCTTCTTTTATGCGGGTAAAGCTAAAACATTTGAAGAAGAAAAAAATGTTGCAGATAAAGCTCCTGTAGCAGGAGTTAATATTGTTAATATTTCTTCTAAAGACCGAATAAAAAAAAAAGACACAAAAACAACAAAAAAATTTAGTTATATTATAAAAATTGCTAATTTTTATTACGAAGACTCAGCAAAACTGGTAAAAGAAAGAATAATGTCTGAAACTAATATTAAAAAAATAACTATTGAAAAAATTACTGTTAATAATTATAGACTTTCTGTTGGTCCATATAAATCTCTAAAAAACTTAAGAAAAGATTTTGACAAAATGGAAGCTCTTTATTTTGAAAATTTGGAATTAGTAAAAAAATGAAAAAACTTTATTTAATAATTTTATTTATTTTAATAAATTTATCAATAGAAGCTAAAGAATTTGATATAAAAGCAAGAACCGCAATTCTCCAAGATTATTTATCTGGTCAAATATTATATGAAAAAAATCCTGATGCAAAAATATTTCCTGCATCTATGACTAAAATTATGACATCTATTATTGCTTTTGACTTACTAAAAAATGGAAATTTAACTTTAGATGAAAAATTTTTTATTTCTGAAAACGCTTGGAGATGGTCACAATCAGGTTATTCATCTATGTTTATAATGGTTGGAGATCAAGTAAGTGTTGAAGATTTGTTAAGAGGAATAATAGTTGTTTCTGGCAACGATTCATGTATCGCATTAGCAGAAGGCATAGCAGGAACAGAAGAAGAATTTGCTGTAATGATGACTGAAAAAGCTAAAGAAATCGGTATGCACAACACTAATTTTAGCAATTCGTCAGGTATAACTTCTGCTTATAACTACTCAACTGTCAGAGATGTTCTAACTATGTCTGCATACTTAATTAAAAATTATCCTGAGTATTACAAATATTTTGCAGAAACTGAATTCACTTGGGATAGAACGGGAGGAGATCCAATTACACAAGGAAATAGAAATCCATTATTGTATAAAAATATGGGTGTTGATGGTATTAAAACTGGATACCTTTCTACCGAAAAATATTCTCTAGCTTCATCAATAATAAGAAATGAAAGAAGACTCATCGCTGTAGGAAGCGGATTTGAAACTAAAAACTCTAGATCTAGAGAATCTGCAAAACTTCTGACATGGGGACTGACAAACTATGATACTATAGAAATTTTTAATAATAAAAATTCATTTCATGATTTAGATGTATGGCTTGGTAAAAAAAACACTGTTAAAACTCATTTTAAAACTGATGTTTATAAAACCATAAAAAAAGCTAGAATAAGACATCTTAAAGTAGTGCTTAATTACCAAGGACCTATAAAAGCTCCTATTTATAAAGATCAAAAAGTAGGTGAGGTTAGAATATATTTAAAAGATGATTTAATAGAAACATTGGATCTTTTTGCTTCTGAAAATATTGAAGAAGTAAATAGATTAACAAAATTAATTAAATCAATTAATTATTTAATATGGGGCGATGTCTAGAAACAAACCCCTTATAGTTTTTGAAGGAATAGAGGGTACCGGCAAAACAACTTTAATTAACTACGTAACACGATATTTAAGTAAGAATAAAATTAGTTTTATTAAAATTAGAGAGCCAGGTGGAAGTAAAAATTCGGAATTAATTAGAAAACTTATATTAAATAAAAAAAATAAATTCAATCCTTTTACCGATTTAATGCTTTATTTTGCAGGAAGAAGTGAAAATATAGAAAAAATAATAAATAAATATTATAAAAAAAGAATTATTATAATTGACCGATTTACAGATTCCACTTTAGCTTATCAACATTATGGTATGCATCAGAATAAATTTTTAATCAATAATATAAATAAATTTTTATTAAAAAAAATAAAACCTAAAATAATTTTTTTAAATACAATAAATAAAAAAAATCTTAAGAAAAGACTTAATTTGAGAAAAAATAAAAATAGATATGATAATTTTAAAATTAAATTTTATTTAAAAGTTCAAAAAGGTTTTTTGAAAATAGCTAAAAATAAAAAAAATTATATTTTGATTAACTCAAATAATAAACTTGTTAATAATAAAAAAATAGTCTTAAACAATATAAATAAATTTATAAATTAATGTTAAATTATAATCTTAAATTGTTTTCACATAAAAAATTATTTAATGATTTTGTAAATTTAGATTTAATAAACAAACTACCTTTAAGAATAATCCTTAGTGGACAAAAGGGAATAGGCAAGTGTTCTTTTGCATTACATTTTATTAATTATTTGTTTTCAAAAAAAGAGATCACTAAATATAACACGTCAGATAATTTAATTAATTCTGATAGCAAATCCTTTCATCTTATTAATAATTTAATTCATCCCAATTTTTATTTTGTTAAAAAAAAAGATGATAAAAAAAACATCAATATTGACCAAATAAGACAAATGTTTAATTTTTTAAATAAATCATCATTCAATAATTCTAAAAAAGTAATTCTCATAGATGGTATAGAAGATTTAAATATTAATTCTTCCAATGCCCTATTAAAAAACCTAGAAGAATCTAATTCAAACAATATATTTATTCTTATACATGATATTAATTTACCTATTGTAGACACTGTTAAATCTAGATGTTTATCATTTAAATTAAATTTTAATTTCGCTGATGTCGAATACGTCGTATCTGATTATTTTAATGAACATTTATATGAAAATCTTAATCATGACTTTAAAGTAAATAAATTGTCCCCAAAATTTATTATAGACCATATCAATTATTTAAATGAAAATAATTTAGATTTAACTAGTTATAATATTGAAAAAACTATTCAACATATTATTGAAAAAAAATCTTATAAAAAAAATATTTTTATAATTAATTCATTTCAAAGTTATATTGAAATTTTTTTTACAAAGATGTATTTGAAAACAAAAGATTACAAATATTATGATAATTTTATTAAAATTGTTACTGAAACAAGTTTAATTAATAAATTTAATTTAGATTTAGATAGTTTTTTTATTAAATTTGAGGATAAATATCTTAATATTTAGATAAAAAAAATGAATAAAAGTTATTATATAACAACTCCAATTTACTATCCTTCAGCTAAACCACACATGGGACATGCCTATTCCAGCATAGTTGCAGATTTTTTTGCGAGATTTAAAAGAATAGAAGGTTACAAAGTTTTTTTTCTAACAGGTACAGATGAGCATGGTCAAAAAATACAAAGAGCTGCTGAGAAAAGTAATAAAAAACCTTTAGAATTCTGCGACGAAATTAGCAAAACATTTAAAGAATTGTCAAAAATATTAAATTTATCAAACAATGATTTTATAAGAACAACAGAAAAAAGACACCACAATTCAGTTCAAAATTTATGGAATTCTTTAGAAAAAAAAGGTGAAATTTATCTATCAAAATATTCTGGATGGTATTCAGTCTCTGACGAAGCATTTTATTTAGATAATGAAATTGAAACAAAAGAAGGAATTAAAGTTTCAAAAATATCTGGATCTGTAGTTGAATGGCTTGAAGAAGAATCTTTTTTTTTTAAGTTATCTAATTGGCAAAATAAACTTTTACAATTCTATGAAAATAACCCAAAATTTATATTACCAATATCTAGAAGAAATGAAGTAATTAGTTTTGTTAAAAGTGGTCTTAAAGATTTATCCGTAAGTAGAAAATCATTTTCTTGGGGCATTAAAGTTCCTTCAAACAAAGACCATGTAATTTATGTTTGGCTTGATGCACTTACAAATTATTTAAGCGCTTTAAATTATCCTAATACTAATGATGATATGTACAAAACATTTTGGCCAGCAGATTTACATATGATTGGAAAAGACATATTAAGATTTCACGCAGTTTATTGGCCAGCTTTTTTATTGGCAGCAAATTTACCACCTCCAAAAAGAGTTTACGGTCATGGTTGGATACTTTCCGGTGAAGAAAAAATGTCCAAATCTAAAGGTAACATTTTAGATCCTATAGAAATTATTAATGAGTATGGATTAGATTCATTGAGATATTATCTATTGAAAGAAGTTTCATTTGGAAATGACGGAAATATTTCTAAAGAAAAATTAATTTCTTGCATCAACAATGATTTAGCGAATAATTTTGGAAATCTTTGTCAACGAGTATTAACTTTTACAGAAAAAAATCTAGGTTTAGAAATACCTAAAATAGATTCATTTGATAAAGATGATTTGGCCATTTTAAATTCATTTTCTGAAAACTATGATAATTTAATTAATTTTATAAATAATCAAAATATTAATGGTTATATAGATTTTATAGTTAACCAAATGTTTGTTGCTAATAAATATTTTAATGATCAAGAACCATGGAAAAAAAAAGAAAATATCAAAAGAATGAAAGTAATTGTATATACTTCATTAGAATTGATAAGAAAAATTTCTATTTTATTATATCCCTTAATACCTCAAAGCTCTTTAAAAGCATTAAATATTTTTAAAATTAAAGAGAATAATATTAATATAGAAACTATAAAAAATAATTCTTTTTTAAATGCTGGTTTTGCAATAAATAAAATTGATATATTATTTAATAAAATAATTACAAATGATTGATTCACACTGTCATTTAGATCATGAACCTTTGTTTAAAAATTTGAGCGAAGTAATTTTAAGATCTAAAAACGCAGGAATTACAAAACTTCTTACAATTTGTACTAGTTTGGATAGCTATGAAAATATAAAAAAAATAATTAATTTAGATTTAATGATATATGGAACTTTTGGTATACATCCTCATAATTCTGATAAAAACAAAATCACTAAAGATGAAATTATTAAAAATTTTAAATATTCAAAAAAAATTATAGGAATAGGTGAAACTGGTTTAGATTTTTATTACAATAATAGTGATAAACAAAATCAAATAAAAAATTTTATTAATCACATAGAAGCCAGTTTAGTTGTTAAAAAACCTTTAATTGTTCATTCTAGAAATGCAGAAATGGAGACAATTAATATATTAAATAAATATAAAGGCACTGATATTAAAATATTAATGCATTGCTTTAGCGGATCCCATGATTTTGCAAAAAAATTGTTAGATTTGAATAGTTATTTTTCTGCTAGTGGTATTATTACTTTTAATAACTCTTCTGAATTACGAGATACATTTTCTTTTATACCTAATGAAAAAATTTTAATTGAAACTGACAGTCCATTTTTAGCACCTATACCAATGAGAGGAAAAAAAAACGAACCATCTTTTATAAAATATACCTTGAAAAAGTTATCTCATATTAAAAAAATAAATTTTACAAATATGGATGAAATCACAACAAACAATTTTAATAAACTCTTTTCATTTAAATGAAATTAAAATTTATAATACTTGGATGCGGAAGCTCATTAGGTGTACCAAGAATCGATGGAGATTTTGGTAATTGCAACCCAAAAGACAAAAAAAATATTAGATCAAGATGTTCAGCATTAATATATTCAAAAAAATTTAATATATTAATAGATTCTTCTCCTGACATTAGAAATCAATTTTTAAAAAATAAAATAAAATCAGTTGATTGTGTTTTTTATACGCACGAACATGCTGATCAAACTCACGGCATTAATGATTTAAGATATTTTTATTTAAAGAAAAAAAAACAAATACCTGTTTATGCAAACAAAAATACTTCTAAATATTTATTAAATTCATTTAGATACTGCTTTAAAAAAAAAAGTAACTTTTATCCACCTATTATGAAGTTAAAAATTTTAAAAAAAAAACACAGTTTTTTTAAAAAAAAAATTAATATTAAATCTTTCAAAGTATCACATGGACTAATAAGCAGTTTATGTTATATTATTAATGATAAACTTGCGTACATTAGTGATGTAAATCAAATTTACAAAAAAGATTATTCAAAAATTTACAAAATCAAATATTTAATTGTTGATTGTTTAAGAGAGGATCCACATCCTTCGCACTATAATTTAGATAAAGTTTTAAAATTAGTCAATGAAATTGAGCCAAAAAAAACAATTTTAACAAATTTACATAGTAGTCTCGATTACAAAAAATTAAAAAAAAAATTACCTAAATCTGTTACACCTGCATACGATGGAATGAAATTATTGATTAATTAATTTTTCGATTTTATTAACAATTTTTTTTGATGTGGGTTTCGTAAATGATGTATATGTTTCTACTATATTACCATTTTTATTTATTAGTATTTTATAAAAATTCCACTTAGGAACAGCTGATTTTCCATAATTTTTTTTAGCCCATTTATATATAGGATGAGCATTATCACCTTTTACATCAACAATTTCTGTTATTGGAAAATTAATATTAAAGTTAAATTCACAAAATTCTTTAACTTCACTATTTGTTTTTTTTTCTTGATTAAATGTATTTGATGGAACTCCTAGAACTATGAGATTTTTGTTTTTATATTTATTCCAAATATATTGTAAGTCACTGTACTGTTTAGTAAAACCACAATAACTAGCTGTGTTGACTAACAAAATTACTTTATTTTTATAATTATTCAAATTTAATTGTTTGCCAGATACATCATTAATTTTTAAATCATAAAATAGTTTTTTAGATGCTAAGAGATCGTTTTTAAAAAGAAACATAATAATAATTGATAAAAAAAATATTTTAAATTTCATTAAACTATTTATTTGGGGTAAGTAATATCAAGAAATATCCAAATAAAGTTGATAATAATGATCCAGTTAAAACACCTATTTTAACTCCATCTATATATTGAATATTTTCTACGAATGCTAAATTTCCAACAAATAGACTCATAGTAAAACCTATTCCAGTTAAAACTCCAACACCATAAAAATTAAACCAATTGGAATTATTTGGCATTTCTGCAAATTTTAATTTGATGGCTATATATGAAAAGATAAATACACCTAATTGTTTACCAACAAATAAACCCAATAATATTCCCAAAGGAACTTTATTTAATAATGTTTCAAAAGATATCCCTTCTAAAGAAACCCCAGCATTCGCAAATGCAAATAACGGCATTATACCAAAAGCTACATAAGGACTTATTGTATGTTCTACCTTTACTAATAAAGAAAAATCTTTTTCTTTTTTTCGATGAGGAATAGTAATTGCTAGTAATACACCTGCAATAGTAGCGTGGATTCCTGAATTATGTGTAAAATCCCATAGAAAAATCCCTAAAATTAAATATGGTAAAAATTTCTTAATATTAAATTTGTTTAATATTACCAAAAAAATAAATGAAATTAATATTAGCAATAAATATTTTATATTTAAATCACCTGAATAAAATATCGCAATTATAAGTATTGCACCTAAATCATCAATAATAGCTAAAGCAGTAAGAAAAACTTTTAAAGACAAGGGAACTCTAGAACCTAATAATGATAATACACCTAAAGAAAAAGCTATATCTGTAGCCGAGGGTATAGCCCATCCATTTATAGTATTTGAATCATTAAAATTTATAATTATATAAATTAATGCTGGAACAAGCATACCACCAATTGCGGCAATTACCGGAAGCATTGCATGCTTAACACTAGATAATTCACCATGTATAAATTCTCTTTTAATTTCCAAAGTTACAAAAAAGAAAAAAATTGCCATTAAAGCATCATTAATCCAATGAAGTACAGTGAGCTTTAATCCGAATTTATTTACTCCTATAAATAAAAATTCATTTAAAGTATTAAAATATAAATTAGAAAAATTGGAATTACTTATAATCAAAGCAATAGTTGCTGCAAATAGCAATACTAAACCACTAGAT
>CEOQ01044628.1_pt1 | contig 14113 bp, 13 predicted proteins | sample 361351 | NCBI WGS metagenome assembly CEOQ01 (sample SAMEA2619907, study PRJEB7988) | marine metagenome | biome: marine biome (ENVO:00000447); feature: deep chlorophyll maximum layer (ENVO:xxxxxxxx); material: "saline water (ENVO:00002010), including plankton (ENVO:xxxxxxxx)" | depth 60 m | reverse complement strand
AAAATACTTTCATTCTACATTTGACATAAACTATAAGTCCGAGGGGTCTTCAGATCCTGTTACAACAGCTGATATAGAAGCAGATCTTTTAATACGCAACCTAATAAGAGAAAAGTTTCCTGAACATTCAATTATTTCAGAGGAAAATGATCCTCACATTGTTTCTAATTCTGAATACTGTTGGGTAATTGATCCTTTGGATGGTACAAATAATTTTTTAAACAAATTCCCATTTTATTCGATATCTATAGGAATTCTTTATAAGGGCGAACCTGTGGTTGGAGTCATACTACTACGAAATCTACCGTGGCAATCTTCTTCAATTATCAGAGCTCGTAAAGGAAATGGGGCATATTTGGATGATCAAAAAGTTAATGTAGTGTCTAATAATGAACCTCTACAAACAGGTTTGGCAAACATACGGTTTGCAAGATCACGTTATAAAGCAAAGAGAGAGCTGGCAAAAAATACAGGTGATTTTAGAAGTATAGGGAGTACAGCATATGAAATAAGTCTGATTGCTACTTCTTCCTTACAATTAGCAGTTTTTAATCATCCTAAAATCTGGGATATCGCAGCTGGTATAACTATTGTAAAAGAAGCAGGAGGAGAGATTATGATGGAAGTGAAACCAAATAAATGGATTACTTCACCAACTGTATTTCTCAATTCTGAATTTGATACGTATCCCACTTTATATAATTGGAATCTTTCAATACTTGCTGGCCCATCTAATTTGATTGACTATGTTTCAAAGAATATTAAAAGACGTTCTTTTTTAGATATGTTTATTCGTCGTACCCGATGGAAATTAGGATTAACGTAATTATAGTAAAGGCCATGGGTAAGGTCTTCGATCATCTTGAGGCTCAATATAAACTTTTTCTTCTAAAACTTTTTTTAGTCTCATTTCAAAAGCATCTACTTCACTTTTAGATAAATAGGTATTTAGTATGCTCTTCAGCCCATTTTTATTATGGAAAGAGTCATCTAGGTCCTGTATATCTTTTAAAAGCTCTGTAGGGATTATTTCAAGCATATAGTCCCAAATTACTGTTCTAAGCTTATATTCTTCATTAAAACATATCCCGTGATCTATAGACCAAATTGAATTATTGCTATCTTGAATACAATGACTTCCTTTTCGGTCTGCATTATTCGTTATGATATCGAATAAACAAATCTTTTTCATAATATCTGGATAGTCGTCTCGTAAGGTAAAGAAATTCTCATCATTAAGATAATCAACCCGATACTGTACTGATCCAATCCCAAAAGGCCCTATACGTATAGTAGTAGGGGGTATTAGGTTCCAATCTAATGCTTCACTGACAAGATAGCTTGCATATTCTCTTAGATACAAAGTTTCAGGTTCGAAATCCCATAAAGGTACTTCACCTAACATTGGTTTGTATACAGCCTCGCAACTGTTTCCGCTGTTATCTGACAAATTCAAATAAAATGTATAATTGGAACCAGTTTCAGTTGAAGTACACTTTGTTATTTCACCAAATGATAACAATCTTAAAACTACATCAAATGGTAATTCGCTGTTTTTCATTACAATATTGAGGTTTCTAGAGTTTAATTTTTTCTAAAACATTCTTCCCATACACAAGAACTATCTTTAGTAGGAACTAAACATAGAGGACATAGTGGCCTACCTGCAGCACAGACAGCAAAACTATCTTCAGCAAGTTGATCAATTATGTCGCCATCAGTATAGAAATTCACTTTTGGAGCATCAATATCAAATTCATTTGCATCATAAAAAGAAACGAAATAGAGATCTGAATCTTTATCATAGCCTACTTCTAGTTCACTTGCCTTAAACTCAACTTTTAAGTATGGTTCAATATTAGATAAAGGCTGATCTTCAAAATGTTTTATTGAATTACTAGGAGATTCAACCTCAATAGTAGAAACAGTTCGTTTTAAAGCTACAGCCATATTAAATAATTGTTCTTTTTCTAACCATATGATTGCAGAACTTTCATTAGATGACTCTATAATTATATGGAAAGTACGCTGACCTGGCTCACCTACGGATTCTGCACTTAATTTTGATATTTGACCGAAGTCATACTTTGCATAGCTCATTTTGATGTTTCTATATTATTTGACAGTAAGCGGGTAATAGGTTCAATATATCTATTATACACTTAAGGCAAATTCATTTCATATATTTATAAGATAAATTAGAGCAAAAAACATGGAAGAAGAAATTGAAATACCTATTTTCCCTCTCAATCTTGTGGTGTTTCCAGGTAGTAAAATAAATTTACATATATTTGAACCAAGATATAGGCAAATGATGAAATATTGTGTTCAAAATAATACTGGTTTTGGAATTTGTCTAATTAAAAACGGAGAAGAGGTAGGGGACTCAGAGACTACTCCTTTTGAAATAGGTACCTTTGTGGAATTCACAGAAATATATGAATTGCCTGATGGGAGGTATGATATAAAAGTTGAAGGTATTAATACCTTCAAAATTATAAAATTAATTCATGATGATTTGTATCTTAAGGCTAAAATATCTATGCTTAAAGATCGTAATCTGGAAGTTGAATTTACTCTAAATGAAAAAAGACAAGTTATGAAATATTTAACTGATTATATAAATAGTGTGGCAGGTTTTAGAGGAGAATGGATATCTGATAGAAAGGCTCCTTTAGAATTAAATCCATTATTTACTTATGGGATGTCTATTCTAGAAATACCAAATATAGAAAAGCAAAAAATACTTGAAAATCCATCATTGAAATCTCAAATTGATACATTTATAAGTATTTTGCTTAAAGAAACCAAAAACAATCAAATTAGATTGGATAAAAAGTTTCTTAAAGATAAAACAATTCTAAATTGATTTTGTGATATGATGAGTTAATATGAATTTTGAATTGACTGAAAAAAAATTAACTTATATCGAAAATCACATTCAGGAAAATTATATACAAACTGGGCGTTTTTCTTGTGGAGCTACCCTTTATTACCATAAGGGTGAAGTAATAGATGGTCCTTTGTTGGGCTTGATGGATATAGAGAGAGGCAAACATGTAACACGAGATACCATTTTTCGTATATTTTCGATGACTAAACCTATTACATCTGTTGCATTTATGCGACTTTATGAATTAGGTTTGGTATCACTAGATGACCCTGTACATAAATTTATTCCATCATGGAAAGATCTAATTGTATACCAGTCAGGAAATTTGAATAATTTCTTTGGTATACCTCCTTCCCAGCCAATGACTATTAAGCATTTACTAACACATCAATCAGGACTTTCTTATGGGATTATGAGTGATACTAAGGTAGATCAAGCCTATAGAACTTTGATAAATTTATCAGATCCTAACTCCGGTACGCTTGAAGACCTTATTGAGGTGTTATCTAATCTCCCATTGTTATTTACCCCAGGTAGTGCATGGAATTATTCTTTATCAACAGATGTTTTAGGATTTTTAATTTCAATAATATCAGATATGGATTTTGACGATTATTTAAAGAAATATATTTTTGATCCTTTAGAAATGAAAGATACAGATTTTTATGTCCCCGATGAAAAAATACATAGGTTGGCTGCAAATTATGTTTCAGTGCCTTCAAATTACTCCTCGGAAGAAAATTTTTCTGAATCTGAAGGATTACGATTAATAGATGATCCTTTAGAGAGTATTTATGGAGAGAAGCCAGCTTATTTATCTGGAGGAGGAGGATTAGTTTCTACTTTAGATGATTATATGAATTTTTCAAGAATGTTGTTAAATAAGGGCGGGTTAGGCGATGCTTTTATTCTAAATCCTGAAACTGTAGAATTAATGACTCAGAATCATATTCCTAATAATAACGATTTGAACCAGTTTGCGATGACTGGTATACGTTGGGCTGAGTCCAGCTTCGAAGACGTTGGGTTTGGTTTAGGTTTTTCAACACAGACTGCTGATACATCTGAAGGTTCTAAAGGACAATATGGATGGGGTGGAGCTGCAAGCACATATTTTTGGATAGATCCACAGGTAGACTTGATTTGTATATTTATGACCCAGTTTGTACCTTCATATACTTATGACATAAGGAATGAATTAAAACGGATAGTTTATTCTATTAGCTAAAATAAACTTTTAGATTGTCCACCATCTACGTTTATCGAAGTCCCAGTAATTAGGTCTGCATTATTTGATGCCAAGAACGTCGCCAAGTCTGCTACAGGTTCAGGCCAGCCAAATTTTCCCATAGGGAGGTTATTTTTAATAAAATCTTCAACAAATTCTTTTGTATTTTCTTTTTGAAATCGCTCCCATCGTCCACCTTCAAAATAAATTGAACCTGGGGCGATAGTGTTTACAGTAATCCCTGTGCCAGCTAAATCTAAAGCAAGGTGTTTTGACATCGATATTAAAGCTGACTTTGTGGCCATATATGTTAATCCACCTCCATATTCGCGTCCATAAATTGAAGAAATATTGATTATTCTTCCCCAAGATTTATTTTTCATATCTGGTAAACATAGGCGGATTAGTTGCACTCCTGATAGAAGGTTTAGATCAAACGTGTTTTTCCAATCTTCATCTGTAGTTGTATCAAAAGTTCTTCCAGTAGATCCTCCCACATTATTTATAAGGATATCAATGGGGCCAATAGATTTGACCGTTGCGCTATATGCTTCATTTGTACCTTCGTTAGTCGTAACATCAGCTTCTATACCTAATACTTTTACGCCTAGATTTGTTAACTTTTTTTCTGCAGATTTTATTTCTTCTTTATTACGAGCACAGATTCCTATATTACATCCCTCTTTAGCAAGGGCTGACGCAATAAAAAACCCCAATCCTTTTGAAGCACCAGTAATAAGTGCTGTTTTATTTTTAATTCCGAGTTCCATATGATTCCTTACTCTGTTGATCTTTTTACAGGATTGCTTAAAGTACCAATTCCAGTTATTTCTATATCTACCACATCGCCGTCTTTTATATCGATAGGAACATCATCTGTTCCCATCCATACAACATCTCCTGGATGTAACGTTAAGTATTTTGTCATATTGCAAAGATATTCTGTAATTCCAAATATCATATTATTTGTTTTAAATTGATCTTGAATTTCGTTATTTACTTTCACAGTAGTGGTCATATCTTCTGGGTTAACATCAGTTTCTATCCAAGGCCCCATTGGTTTGAATGTGTCCGTATTTTTTGCTCTCCAAAGGGTTCTATCATTACCTTGCCATGTTCTTTCACTCACATCATTACCAATTGTATATCCCAAAATATAATCCCAAAGATTCGTTGGGGTAAGGTTTTTTGCAGTTTTGCCTATAACCACAACAAGCTCTCCTTCATATTGAACTTTATCTGTTGCATCTTTTGGGATAATTATTGTTTCATTATGAGCAATTAAAGCATTATTAGCTCGATATCCTATATCTGCTGCTGGGGGTGGAGATCCTTCTCTTCCTGTAATTTCTGCCATTTTAATTACATGACCCATATAATTAATTCCAGCTGCATAAAATGTTGATGGAACCACAGGTACAAGCAATTTTGCTTCCGTAAATGGGATACTTTGAGAAGTTTTTTCATAATTTGTAAAAGGGGTTCCTAATACAGGAGTTATGTTGTTATTTTCAATTATACCGTATAAAGGTTCGTTATTAATTTCTAGTCTACACCATTTCATTTTTTATCTCCTGTGTAAATTAATTTTGTTGCGTTACTTTAGTGGCTTCAATATACTTTAACCATATATGCTAGTCAATTAGGATTAGCTACATTTTAATGAGGGGAAGTTTTATGAGATCTAATAATCGTATTGGTGTTGCAGTTAATGAATCTACTGCAAATGGGGTGTTACAAAGAATCAATCAATTAGAAATTTTTGGGCTTGATGCTGCATGGCTGACTACGGGTGGTGCAAGAGCTGATGCTTTGACAGTTTTTTCTGCTGCAGCTGTTCAAACAGAAAATATATTGATGGGGACATCAATTATTCCTACATGGCCGAGACATCCTATTTCAATATTCCAACAAGTAAAAGTGATATCTGAGCTTGCTCCTTCACGATTTCGTTTAGGTATAGGTCCCAGCCACAAACCAAATATGGAAGGTATGTTTGGCGTTAATTTTCGTGATCCATTAGGGCATTTAGAAGAGTACTTAATAATTCTCAAAGATATTATTCAGGGTGACGGAGTTGATTTTAGTGGGAAATATTATCAAGCACATTCTCAAGATGGATTACATGCAGATATTCCAATAATGTCTTCCGCATTACGACAAAAAGCTTTTGAATTATGCGGAAAAATATCCGATGGTATTATAACTTGGGTTTGTCCAATGTCTCATGTAAAAAATGTAGCAATACCTTCAATTGAAAATGGAGCTTTACAAGCTAATCGTGATAGTGTTCCCCCATTAATCGTGCATGCCCCAATTTGTATATCAGAGGAGAAAGAATTGGTCAGGGATGCTCTTAGATCCCAAATGGGAATATATCCTACCTTACCTTTCTACAACAGAATGTTAATGGATTGTGGTTATGAGGAGGTAGAGCATACTAAAGTCTGGAGTGATAGAATGGCAGACGACTTAGTCATATCTGGTACGGAAGAACAAGCTTCTGCCAAAATTGAAGCAATGTTTGATACAGGAATATCAGAGCTTTTATTTTCCATACTTACTGTAGGAGATAATCGTGAGGAGTCCCTCGAAAGGACTGCAAAGTTCTTAGGAAAATATATTTCAAATATGTAATTAAAAATTTAAGCTTTTTGCAATTTTGCGTTTGTGGAATTTGGGATCACCTAGGAAATGATAGAGAGTTCTGGACATTTGTGTGTGTAAGGTAAGCCCATATTCTCGCAATGATCCTATTCCAGCATGTACTGTATGCCCACCGTCACAAGCTTTTAAATAGGCTTCACTGGAAACTGCACTTGCAAGATGAATACTTGTATTTGAATCCATATTTGATTCAAGTTTCCATAAAGCTTCATATGTTGTCCATCTAGCTGCATCCAGGTGATTTACTATTTCTATGATATGGTCCTGTACTCTTTGAAATCTACCAATAGATTGCCCAAATTGTTTTCTAGTTCTGCTATATTCGACCGAGAGATCGAATACTGCTTGAGAACCACCAACTTGGTATGAACATAGTATTGGTAAAGAATTTAAGATACCTGTATATAGGCTATCCCATTGGTCAGTATTAATATCTCCCAAAATCATATCGTCAGTAATTTTGACAGATTCAAAAGAGATTTCTGAAGATGCACTAAGAAAACCTTCTAATTGTTTTCTTTCAATACCTTCAGAATTGACATCAATAAAAACAATTGATATGGAATCTTTATTTTTTTCAGATCTAACAGCACATAGGATATGGGTTGCACTTAATCCGTCTTGTACAAAAAGCTTTGTGCCAGTCAAAGAATTATTTTCTATGGAAAGGTTTATATATTTTTTATCCCATCCATAACTTGGTTCAGTAATTGCTGGAGTGACTATATATTCACCAGAAGCAATTTTGGGCAAAATTTCGGCCTTTTGTTTTTCATTTGCAGTTTGAAGAAGAATATTTACGGACAATATTCCAGATGAAAAAAAAGGTCCGGGAACTGGTCCTCGTCCAAGTTCTTCGTAAAGAACTGCTGCATCTGTTAAAGAGTTTTCTGATCCACCATATTTTTCTGGAACCAAAATTCCTAGCCATCCAATTTCACACACGCTGTCCCATAAATCTTTGTTAAATCCTGATTCAGTAAGATCTAATTCTAATATTGTTTCTTTAGAAAATTCTTGACTAACAAATTCTCTTGCTGTGTTTTTTATTAATTCTTGATCGGGAGATAGTGATAAATCCATTCGAATCCTCCTAGGATAATGTTCCTGCTTGCTCTTTTATTTCACGACCTATACCAATTCTTCTAGACATAATGACTCTTTGTATATCTGTAGTACCACCTGGATGTAATCCAACTATTGCACCACGATGTTGCAATTCTATTGCTCCATCATACAAACCCCATTTTTCGTCGTTTGTTATTGCATACGGGCCTAGGATATCTAATATCTTTTCTGCAATTCTTAAAGCAGATGTTTTTCTGTAGAAAGAACTTTGAGGACCTTCATAGGTTCGTTGTTTGTTGGCATGAGCAAGCCAATAGTTTCTCAAATTGAATAATCGTGTAATTTCAGACTCTATATAGATATCTACAATATTATCTTGTATATCTTGATTTTTTATTAATGGTTCTCCAAGACTTTCTGAATTTTTACAGTAATTAATAATTCTATCAACAAGGTCATTTTTGCGGATTTGGCCACCACCACCATGCTCAAGTTCTAAGTGAGTAGTTGCAACTTTCCATCCGTTATTTAGGCCGCCTATAAGGTTTGTTGCAGGTATTCTTACATTATCAAAAAATATAGTATTTTTTTCGCCAGTTCCTGCTCCACCTTCTCCTCCTGTCGTTAGCAAATCCATAGGGACAATAGTAATTCCAGGCAAATCCATTGGAACTATAAACCAGGATAGATTTTCATGGCGCTTACCTTCAGGATCAGTAAGACATATCATCCATGATTGTTCTGCTCCATGATTACTTCCAACCCATATCTTTTGACCATTGATTACATAGTCGTCACCATCTAGTATCGCTGTGGTTTGAACTCCAGCTAAATCCGAACCTGCGGATGGTTCAGAGAGAAGTTGCCAAGTTCTGACCTCTCCTTTGAATATGGGGGGGAGAAATTCTTGTTTTTGTTCCTCTGTACCCCATACTAAAATAGATGGTCCACCAAGCCTACCTCCTGAATCATAATAGGGAGGTATAGGGAGTCCATATTTACCCACTTCTTCTTCGATAATTATTGCATGATCTATAGTTAACCCGCCGCCACCATATTCGGTTGGAGCCATAGGCCAAAGCCAACCTTTTTCTCCTAAAGCTTTACCTACAGCACGTCTAATCATATATTGATCATATGTTAGATCTTTTGGGTCTACTGGATGTTTTAAATCTTTTGAAATAGTAGTTTCTAGAAATGTTTTTACTTCTTTCCTAAATTCTTCTTGTTCTTTTGTGTATTGAAGTTCAAAATCCATTCTCTTACCTCCGTAATTGGAAATAACCAATTTGCTCTATCACATTAAGATTAAAGACTAATATACTGTAGACCAAATATAATATCAATCGATTCTAGACAAGATTTATTATTTATGTTTATGAACTTAAATAATAAACTGTATTACTACTTTTATTTTTAGAATCAATAGAATAAGCTTTCCAGATCAGATCATTTCATTTATGTGCTAGGGTGTAATGCATGTTAGAAAATAGATCGACAAGAGAGAAAAAATTTCCTAATAACATTTTTTACGGTTGGTGGATAATATTAGCTGGTTTGGTTGGTATGACACTGGGCGTAGGATTTAATTTCCATGCATTGAATGCATTCATAATACCTGTTTCAGAAACCTTTAATGTCAGTATAGCTGTAGTTGCTACGGTTTTGTCGGTAGCAAGAATAGAAACAGCCTTGATAGGACCGTTAGAAGGTTATCTTGTTGATAGGTTTGGTCCTAGAACGATGATGTTTATTGGACTTCCTATAATGAGCCTTGGTTTTTTTCTTATTAGCATTGCTCAAAATATCACAGTATTTATTATTTGTTTTTTGTTAGGTGTTGTTTTAGGGAGTAGTTTGGGATTGGGTAATCCTATATCGACTTCAGTTGCAAATTGGTGGGTAAAAAAACGCGGTAGGGCTTTTGGTATTTTATGGCTTGGTACTAGTCTTGCATCAATTATTGTCCCTTTAGTGAATATGTTCATTGAGTCGTATGGATGGCGAAATGCATTTAGATTGATGGGTTTTTTAGTATTAATAGTAGGTATCCCTATAGCTTGTGTGATGAGGCATAGACCTGAACAATACGGAATGTTGCCAGATGGGGAACATTACAGTAAATCCTCTACATCTGAAGACAATACTCTCAATGATAGTGAAATATCTTTTACTATGATGCAAGCAATAAGATTAAAAACATTTTGGGCTTTTGCGTTTTCAGTTAGTATCAGGATAGGTATAACAACTGCTGTTGCTATAAATTCCTTTCCTCTGGTGGTAAGCCTAGGAGGAACTGCAACCCAGGCAAGCATGTTGTTTTTATTGCAAGGTGTTTTAAGTGCCCCAGGAAGAGTATTTTTAAGTTGGGCAGGAGATAGTATCAACAAGCGCTATATCATGGCAAGTTCATTATTTGTTATGACAATATCTCTATTTTTTATGTCACAAGCAAATAATTTTACTTTTTTGGCATTTTGTTGGGTTCCATATGCAGTTGTCTGGGGTGGCTTATCGTCTTTACCTCAATCACTTCGCGCTGATTTATTTGGTAGAAAAAACTTTGGATCTATTCAAGGCGCTATGTCACCCTTACACAGTATTTTTTCAGTAGCTAGCCCTATATTTGCGGCTGCAATATATGATAATACGCAAAGTTATTCAGGTGCATTTCTTACATTTTCTGGTTTAGCATTATTTTCTATGGTATTAATTTTAATTGCTAAACCAGTGAAGTAATTTATTAATTTCTGAATGGTAGATGAACAACTTTACCTTCTTGAGCACTGATTGAAACAGCATCTGTAAATTCCATATATTGTACTCCAACATCAAATGGAGAATGTATGACAGGCGATCCTTTTACAATGCTATTTATGAAATCTTCTTCAACTCTCCATCCTGCTGGCAATCCTTGTAATCCTTCGACAATATATTCTTTTTCAACTTCGATTTTTGAAATAGACTTGTCTCCTTTTTTCCCTCCATGGATTTCAAGAGTCGTGCCATTTATTACTATTGTGCCTTCTGTCCCATAAATCCATACTTCATTTTTGGGATTAAGCCCTATAACTGAGCTTAATTTAATAGTAGCTTGGGCACCACATGTCATTTTACACGTGATGTCGATATGGTCTGGAATTTCAACTGACTGATACAGTCCGTCATCATTTTTTTTATATGGAACTGTAATTTTTCCCATGGCACTTACTGATTTGGCAGGACCAATCCATCTCATTAATGTTTCATACCAAATACCCATCATCATAATATTGTTGCCACTATATTTTATATTATGTCTCCATTGAAATGGTTGATCTTTATTTACAAAAGCACCAGGATTGGATGTTAATTCTACTGATACGATGTCTCCTACATAGCCGTTTAGTAAAAGATCATTTATTTTTTTGTCAATTGAAAGAGTAAAAGGAGCAGGTACTATTTGACATACTAAGTCAGGGTTTTCTTTGGACGCTTCGAGCATTGTATGGGCTTCTGTAGAATTTGATGCCATTCGTGCTTCTGTTAAGACATGTTTGCCATTTTCTAAAGCCAAGAGAGTAATTGGGCAATGCATATAAGGCCAAGTTCCAATTGCTATGGCGTCTATATCGTCATCTTGAACTAAATCTATCCATGAGTCATAAACATTGGGAATGCCAAATTCCTTGGCTATTTTTTCACTTGATTGCCTAGTTCTATTGCTTACTCCTACCAATTCTGCTTCTTTAACTTGATTAAATCCTGGAATGTGCCTAGATACAAAATTACCTCCAGCACCTACCATTCCAATTCGAACTTTGTCTTTGGCCATTTATAACCTCCAGATATAATTATTTTCATTATTTGAATGTAAATTGTAACACCAATAGTATATTAGTTATATAAAAAAAAGCGCCCTAATCGGTATGAATTATTGTTTGATTTCTTATTTTCTCAATGTTAAATTGTTACGAGATGTCAATTCCAATTCTAGGAGGTTATGTTGTTAAAACCTAATATTTTAATTACTAGTCCAATGAGTTCCGCCTACGTTGAAAAATTAAATGCTGATCCGAAAATTAATCAGGCAAAACAATTACCTAGAGAACTTTGGTCAAAATTTGCAGAATTTTATCATTTAGGAGACAAAGTTGCAGAAATCGGACCCCAGGAATTCGCCCCATTTTTTGAAGAGGCTGATGTGATTGTTTGCGTTGGCTTACCATATCGTTCTATAGATTGGGCCCCAAACCTTAAATGGGTACAAGCTTGGAGTGCAGGTGTTGATCATATGAAAATCTCTGGGGTTTTAGACGCCGGAATACCTGTAACTACTTTAGCAGGGTTAAATGCAATACCAGTTGCAGAACATGTAATGATGTTTATATTAATGCTTGCTAAGAAATATAATACATTTTCTGAAAATGCACGAAATCGGATTTGGAGGCCTGCACCAGCTACAGATGAAATTAATGGCAAAACTGTTGGAATATTTGGATTAGGGGCTATTGGTAAACACGTTGCAAGAATGGCAAAGTCGTTTGATATGAGAGTCATTGCAACAAAGCGAACCATTAGCAGCTCAGATAAGGACACTGAAAACGTTGATGAGCTTTTACCTACAAAAGAATTCGATGACTTAATTTCTCAAAGTGACTATCTAGTTCTTAGTTGCCCTTTGTCTGACGAAACAAGAGGCATTATGAATGAAGCAAAATTAAAAAAAATGAAATCTAGCTCGTATTTAATTAATGTTTCACGGGGTGAAGTTGTTGATGAGCAAGCATTGATTAAAGCTTTAAAAGAAGAATGGATTGCTGGGGCTGGTTTGGATGTTTTTACAAATGAACCCCTAGAAGAAGAAAGTGAATTATGGGTTCAACCTAATCTTATTGCTACTTCTCATAGAGCAGGACGTTCTACTAGTCAACAATCTAGAGCTACCGAATTATTTGAAAAAAATCTTGCTTTATTAATTAAAGGCGAACCATTAATTAATGTTGTAGACCCTGATAGGCAATACTAATGAACGAACCGACAAGTAATTATATACAAGCAAAAGATACAACAATTCATTACTTAGAATGGGGAGCAGGGTCTAAAACAATTGTATTGGTACATGGTTCGGGACTTTGTGCTTCTGTATGGGATATGACAGCTAAATTTTTAGCAAAAGATTATCGCGTTATAGCTCTGGATTTACGAGGGCATGGGGATTCAGATAAAATTCCTGGTCATTATACTTGGCCTGAAATTGTTGGTGATTTCCCAGAATTTATTAGAGCATTAAATTTAGAAGAAATCTATCTTGTAGGGCATTCTAGAGGCGGGGGGGTTGCATCTCTTGGAGGCTCATTGATATCCGAAAGGTTAGTAGGGTTAGTATTAATAGAACCTACTCTGAGTTTGGGCAGAATTATTCCTAAAAAAACACCAAATACATTGACTCTTGCCGATATAACTAGAAAGCGAAGAACTGAATTTGATGATTTAGAATCTATATTTAATAGTTATAGTAAAGCTGAAACTTTTAAAAATTGGGATTCGGAAATTTTATGGTCATATATTACAGGTGGGACTTATAAAATGCCTAATGGACTTTATACCTTGAAATGTACCCCAGAAACTGAAGCAATATTTTATGAAGAAAATACCCCAACATATATGTTTGAAGAGCTTTACAATATCAAATGTCCAACATTACTTATTACTTCTGAAAATCAACAAAGATTTCCAGAGAATTCAATAGCTTTGCAGAGTATAAAGAATTCAGTTGTTTCTTTTGAACATTCTGTTGTTAGTGGGGTAGGTCATTTTATCCCACAGGAGAAACCTAGAGAATTTAATGCATTAGTATTTAATTTTTTTAATAATATTTGATCGGAGGAAGTATTATGAGAATAGATGGTATTTTTGAAAAAGACGGGTTAGAAGGTGAATCACTAAAAGCATATGAAAATATTATTGGAACTCGTGGCCGGATTGTAGGTCCTTTTGGAGTTTTATTACATAGCCCACAACTAGCATGCTTGGTGGGAGACACAGGAGCTTATGTTAGATTTAATTCTACAATACCAAATGAATTAGGTGAAATTGCAGTACTGACCACAGCAAGTACACTGAATTGTAATTTTGAATGGCAAGCACATTCAGAGTTGGCAAGAAATGCAGGAATTGCAGAGGATGTTATTACTGCTATACACTCTAATACTAATTTAGAAGTGCTAAACCAAGATCAACAATTAATTTATACATATGCACGAGAACTATTGACT
>CEOQ01048059.1_pt1 | contig 14136 bp, 15 predicted proteins | sample 361351 | NCBI WGS metagenome assembly CEOQ01 (sample SAMEA2619907, study PRJEB7988) | marine metagenome | biome: marine biome (ENVO:00000447); feature: deep chlorophyll maximum layer (ENVO:xxxxxxxx); material: "saline water (ENVO:00002010), including plankton (ENVO:xxxxxxxx)" | depth 60 m | reverse complement strand
AAGTGGCTGTGGGGGTCAAAGTTGGGTATGGAGTATATGTTGGGATAGGTGTGTATGTTGATAGTGGAGTATATGTTGGGACAGGGGTGTAAGTTGGTAGTGGAGTATATGTAGGTATTGGACTAGGATAACTCAGGATAAGGGTGTTCCCCATAGATGATAGCTCAGATCTTCCATTTACATCTTCTACAATTTGGTCCTTATTATCACTTGCATCATTGGATTTTATGTTATTGCCAAGATTTATGATGCCCATTACCAAAAGCGGTGCTAGCAAGACGAGCAGCACTGTTAAAGCAATCATTATGAGCAAATTAATTTTCATATAAATCTTGGCACCAGAATATATGTGTACATTGTCCTAATTTCTTGCCTTAATTTACAACTGTTATTGCCGGCAATTATCCAATAGAGTCTAAAGTTGGAGGACTGTACCTATCATCTGGATTATTCCACCCTGAGAAATTGGGGGTTCTTTTTTCCGCGAAAGCTTTTCTGGATTCAATAAGGTCATTCTTGTCTCCATGGTCTTTTAGAGCTTCAGCTAGTCGCTCTAGCTCCCCAGCTATTTTGGGTTTCATTTCCCTCATCATCTGCGTAGTGTTTACTCTGGATGCAGGAGGAAGCGTTAGCATATGCTCTGCCATTGACACAGCGGTAGGTATTAAGTCGTCATTGTCAACGATTCGGTTGATAAAACCAATTTCGTGGAACCTCTGAGCGGTGAATCTGAATCCCATAGCCATTTCGGTCGCCACTGGATGAGGAAGTTTGGCTATATGACCGTGGTTGTATCCGCCCAGAAGCCATCTTTTCGCTTCAGACACCTCAAATATGGCTTCTGGGACGGCGATTCGTAGATCGGTCGCTTCAACCAACATAAAACCACCTCCCATAGCATATCCATTTACAGCTGCTATGACGGGTTTTTCCAGATTGCCATTCATGAGAGGATCTTCAATGGAGGGCCTTTTGCCTCCAACAATTCCAACTTCAAGAGATTCCTTCATATCTTCTCCAGCACAGAATGCCCTTCCTGTACCTGTGAAAATGCCAATTTCCAGATTCTTTGATTCTCGGAACTCGTTCCAAGCTTCTGCTAGTTGTGTTCTGATTTCATATCCCAACGCGTTTAATCTTTCAGGACGGTTAATCCTCACTATAAAGATCTGATCTTTTTTTTCTGTTTCTACCAACGACATTTATTTTCCTCCGGAGGTTTCATCAACCGTGTTTGTTGTAAAGATGTGCTAAACATTGGACCTTATACTAGGATATGTCCCAATGTAGATGATTTTATATCTTAGGAGCCATTATGAAAATCTCTGGTTTGAAAATAAACATATTCTCTTCAAAACATAAAAATGCTAAAAGAAATTGGCTGATTGTTCGAATACTGACCGATGAAGGGATTGAGGGAATAGGTGAATCTTCCATGCTTAGCCATGATCCTATTGTGGCTTCTTTGTTAGAGCAATGGGCTGAAACCTATTTGGTTGGAAAAAATCCTATGAGCGTTGAGTTACATTGGACTAGATTGCATCAGGATAACTTGGGGAGAGGTGGAAGACTGTTTTCTACGGCTCTGTCTGGGATAGACATAGCTTTATGGGATTTGCGGGGGAAGATTTTGGGAGTCCCTGTTTATGAACTTCTTGGCGGCCCTTTTGAAAAAAGATTAAGAGTATATGCTAATGGGTGGTATACAACCCCCGGGACTCCTGAACAAAATGCGGAGGAAGCAAAAAAAGTTGTATCAATGGGCTACACTGCTATGAAATTTGATCCTTTTGGGAAAGTTGCATATACGACTATTACTCCAGATGAAGCGCAACTCGCGGAAGATAGAGTAGCTGCTGTGAGAGAAGCCGTTGGCCCAAATGTTGATATACTCGTGGAGGTCCACGCACGATTTAATGTATACACTGCCGTACACCTTGGGAAGAGGTTAGAAAAATACAATCCCTTTTGGTTTGAGGAACCTGTTTCACAGGAAAATGTATCAGAAATGAAGCAAGTTCGATCTAGGATTGATATACCGGTTGCCACAGGAGAACGACTTTATTTGAAGTTCCCATTTTTTGAACTTGTTAAAAATGAAGCCGTAGATATTCTTCAACCTGATATATGCAACGCCGGTGGAATTACGGAGCTGAAGAAGATAGCAGGTATGGCGGAATCCCAGCACATTATGATGGCACCCCACAATACTAATGCGGCTGTTGGCACTGTTGCGAGTATGCACTTGGATGCAGCAATGCCGAATTTCTTAATTCAGGAATACCATGCTGAATTTTATGAACCTCATTATTTTGAAGTTATCGAGGGTTTACCCCGACAGAACAATGGATATGTAGATTTGCCCAAAGGACCTGGCTTGGGTCTAACGATTAATGAGGAATTAATGAATAGATATCCTTATTTACCTCTCGGTATGTCTGAAAGAGGTATATAAGTTGCCAAGGAAGAACTATGACAAAAGAGGTAGAAAAAGCGAAAGAATCTTATAAACGTTGGTTGCAAGGTTTTAACTCAAGAGACCGCGATGCGATGGTGGCTGAAATACATTTTCCGCACCTGAGACTGTCAGGGTCCAATCAAATACAAGTTTGGCACACTGCACTTGATATAAACGCCAAATTTGATGAACAAACTCAAAAATTGAAGGAAGAAGGGTGGGTCAGGACGGATTCGAGATGCATTGAGGCGTTTCAGAAAGGACCCGATAAAGTACATCTCACTATGGTTCAATCAAGAATCCATTCCGATGGCAGTGAATACAATCGTTTTCAGACTCTATGGATTTTCATACGTGAGAACGAAAAATGGGGAGTTAAGTTCAGATCTTCCTTTTTGGTTAACGCTGCAGAAAGTACTAATTTCGGGACGCTGTAACAACAAAGTGCGTTGTGTTACCAACCATCGAATCCCCAGGGTTTCCTTGGTGTGGAAAACATTAGGTTGGCCTTAGATACAGAGCCTTGGGTTACCTCTTCTATTCTATTTGCCGACAGGAGGGTCGAGAAATTTATTCCTCCGAGATAAACTGCTCCCAAGTCTCCCACAGTTAATATTATGTCAGGATCTTTACTGGAGTTGATGCAAGATACTTCTCCTGACTCGCAACTCAATTCTAGAACCTCTTGATTCCAAGGAAGAAAATCATCTTGGATTTTGAATATTAAAGACCCGTCAATCGAATATGAACGCTGAGAGAGAGCAACTTTCACATCAACTAGTCGGACCCAGTACCTATCGTTGGAATGTTCTATTAACCGACGGGGATCTGCTAGCATCCATTTCAATTCTTCATCTGCAGGTCTGTGCTCCGCTTTGATCACGTCAATGAGATCCATGTCTAGGCAAATTCTCCACAGTGATGAGTATGCCTGATGGGTACATGCTATTAATTCAATAACATTCAGTTCTGTTCCATTAATGGTATATCGCAGATAACCATCATTTTTCCCATTTTCCTGATATTTCACAAACCAAGATTTTGGGTCGCCTCCTTTTAGCCCGGGTTCTCTGAAACGGAATTCCCACCAATTTTCCTTTCGTGTGACCATTCCAATTCTATTTTTTATGGCTTCAGAATATATTTGGGGGAATATTTCTCTAGCCTCAGACTCCTCTATGAAATAAGCTTGGCCAGTAGAGACATGTTCCTTTGCGTAGGCACTCCTTACCTTTTCTATCTTCAGATTACTTTCAAATGAGGCAAGTCCATACCCATATCTTCCATAAATAATGCTTTCAGATGCCTGTAGAACCGCAAGTGGTTCGCCCCGAGAATATATATCCTCAAGTTGGTACTTCATTACAGAGCGGTTGATTCCTTGTCTACGATGAGTGGCTTGAACCGAAACAGAAGCTACGGCTGCTATTTTTGAAATACCTCCTGGTACGTACATGTCCATCTCATAACTAAGTGCGTTTCCAACCATATGGTTTCCATCAAACGCAATAATGGATCTGTCTGGGGCAAACACTAATTGGTGTGCATCGAAATCTACCTGAGTCCTATATCCATTTTCACCCCTTGCGTTAATTATTTTTACTAAAGGGAAATCATCCCATGTTGAGTTTCTCAGTTCTATTGGCATTGAAAATTTCCTTATGGCGTTCAGGTGGGTTAAACGAAATTTACTGATACTGTGCCAAGTCGATCAAAACTGGCAGTGAAATGGTCTCCGCTGGAAGCTGGTACAGCAGCAACGGGTGTTCCAGATATTATTATTGACCCGGCTTTGAGGCTCATATCAAATTCTGATAATTTGTTGGCTAATCCTGCTACAGCCTGAGCAGGATGTCCAAGTACGGCAGCTCCCGCCCCAGTATCGATAACTAAGCCATTTCGTTCCAGTATCATCCCAACTAGTCTAAGGTCTATATTCTCAACCTGGCTTAATACTCCACCGAGTAGAACTATCGCTGCCCCAGAATTATCCAAAATATTATCTTCTACTCTTGAGCTTTGTTTTTTTAGTCGTGAGTCAGCTATTTCAAATGCGGGCATTACTCCTTTAGTTGCAGAGAGTACGGTGCTTACATTGACGCCAGGACCCTTCAGTTCGCTATCCAATAGAAAGCATATTTCCGGTTCTACTACTGGTCTAAACATTTTTGATATTTCAATTGGCTCATCTTCAGGGCGGATCATAGAATCAAATAAATGCCCATATATTGGTTCAGCTATTCCAAATTTTTCTTGATTTGCCTTTGAACTAAGACCTATCTTGCCTCCGACGATTATCTCGCCGTTACTTGAGGCTTCATTTATTAGCTGCATTTGGATACTGTAAGCGTCTGAAATAGTAATGTCAGGGTGAGTTTCTGAAGGGTTAGTTGCTGGGTTTCCGTCGACTCTCGCAGCCCATAATTCCCTTGATATATCCATCATAATTTTTGAGTCTATCGGCATTTCTATAACTCCATATCTGTTCGTATAAGTTGATTTTAAACTATTTTAAACAATTTATATTTATTTTATATTTGTAAAAAAATGCACCAAAAAATGCTAGGTTAAAAGATTATTAACCTAGATAATAAAGTTATCAGGCAGGGCAATAGTCCTGTTTGTACTGTTTAAAGTCCATAATCAAAGGTTCAGGAGGGATCCAAATGGGCACAATATCGGCAAATAAACTGGGTGGGCTGGCTCTCATGGCAGGGCCCGTGGTCTGCTTGGTATTTTATTTTATCCAGCAATTAGCAGTTATAGGCAGCAATGTTGATCCAGCTGATGGTAATGCGGTAGTCGCGGCTCTTACGGCCAATTCTACACTAACAACGCTCACGTCAATTGGAATCAGTATAGCTTTGATAGTTCTGATGCATGGAATTATGAGGCTTGCTGTTGAGAGCAGTGATGCACTCTCTAGCCTCGGCATCAAATTCGTTGTCGTTGGTACAGCCGCTTGGGTAATAGCATCAGGTTTAACGGCTGCAATCGGTGGAGACGTAAACAATGGAGGCCTTTATGGAGGCGCTTCGGGGATTAACCAGTTCGGAGGAATAGTTTGGTCGTTAGGATTCTTATTGGTTGTCTTGGGCATATCTGAGAAAGACTATATCAACAAAAATGTTGCTTATATAGTCGCACTAGTCGCCGTTGTCAGTCTCGTCACTGGTATTATTGGCGGTTTTGAGAGCAGCACACTTCAGACAATGCAAATGATAGGTGGTATCTGCTATATCATTTTCACCCTTTGGAGCATATGGGTTGGTAAGGAAATGATGGCTAGAGATTAGCTATTCCCTCACCCTATTATGGAGTATTGTCACAGGTCAGCCTATGTGGTTGCCTGAATAATTTAGTTCAGGTGTTTCCTAAGTTCAAAATAACTTAGGAAACGGGCTTGTGAATGTTTCTTTTTATCAAGGTCAAACCTTCTGGGTTTGGCCTTGATGCTTTTTAAGGACCTCAGAACACGGTAAACTCTTATGTAAATTATTTGATTTGGAGTACGTTTTATGGAAATCTTTTGGGAATTTACTAGGAAAGGCCAGAAACTAGTTTTACGAGCGGAAGATAAACAAGAAATGATTGGAGGTGTTCGGGAAACTAAGAACGGTTTTGATGCGTTTGCTAAGACGTTTACAATGACCCCAGAACGTGCTCAAAAGGGCTTAGCTTCTATGGAAGATGCAAAAAAGTTCGTAGAATCCTTTCGCCCTTGGGAATTGTTTCTCGGACCGGGAGATGCCAGGCCTGACCCAGAAGTCAGAGAGGCAGAATAATCATCCATCATTAGAAGATTGAATTTAATAAGATCATGGAAAAGCCGATACCTAAACACAGGCTCCTTCAATCCCCGCTAACGGTGGCGGCCCTTTATAAATTTGCCCCCATGGAAAACTTAAATGATAAGCGGGAGTCATTGCTCAATATTTGCGAGAAAAATGAGGTTTTGGGAACCTTTTTATTGGCAGAAGAAGGAATAAACGGGACTGTAGCAGGGAAACCCCAGGCTATAAAGTCGGTAATAGACTGTGTTCGTTCTTGGGACGAAATAGATCAGTTGGAGATCAAGTTTTCAAAAAGTTCTTCCAGAAACTTTCGGCGCATGAAAGTGAGAATAAAAAAGGAAATTGTGACAATGGGCATGCAACATGTTGATCCATTGACTCAATCAGGTGAATATATTGAACCGGCAGATTGGAACCAGTTTATTAGTCAGGATGAGGTAATGGTAATAGATACTCGAAACACTTACGAGGTATCTATGGGTAAGTTTAAGGATGCTGTTAACCCCAATACAGATAATTTTAGCGAATTTCCAGTTTGGGTTGATGGCTTATCCCGTATAGAAGACAAAACTCAAAAAATTGCTATGTATTGTACGGGTGGTATCAGATGTGAGAAAGCCACCGCCTATATGAAACAGGTCGGATTCGAAAACGTTTTTCACTTAAGGGGCGGGATACTTAAATATTTGGAGGAAATCCCAAAGGATGAAAGTATGTGGGAAGGAGAGTGCTTCGTGTTTGATGATAGAGTTTCACTGACGCACGGCCTTGAGGAGGGTGAGTATGTTCTTTGTTATGGTTGTCAGCAGCCAGTGTCATCCGATGATTTTCTCTCCCCTTTTTACGAAGAGGGGGTCAGCTGTCCTGAATGCTATGGGAAATTATCAGATTCTCAAATAACTAATTCAAGAGAACGCCAGAAACAGATCAAGTTAGCCTATTCTCGTGGTGAGAAACATATGGGCAGAAAGCCGCATTCAAAAAAAAATAAACCAATTTAATGTAGGCGAGATTTATTGCTTTTATTTAATAACCTACTGCTGCGCCGTCTTTTCTAGGTTCAGATCCGGCAGTAAGCACACCAGTTTCTGGATCTCGACTAACTGTTTGAGCTCCACCAAACATTATTCTTTTATATCCGGATACCACTTTGATTTCATGCCCTCTTCTGGTTAGTTCTGAAACGACTTTTGGATCTATGTCTTCTTCAACTCTAACCGCGCCTGTTTCTTCAATATCAACGCTGAACCGTAAAGCATCTAAAGCTTGTTGGGAATTCATGTTGAAGTCAACCATATTTGAAATAACTTGTAGATGTCCTTGAGGTTGCTGAAATCCACCCATAACCCCAAAACTAAGCCACATTTCGTCATTTTTCGTTGCCATTGCGGGTATTATGGTTTGATATGGTCGTTTATTGCCTCTCAGAAAGTTAGGATGAGAAGAATCTAGTGAGAATAAAGATCCTCGGTTTTGCAAGGCGATACCAGTTTCAGGCACTACCAAACCGGTGCCAAATCCTGAGTACAAGCTATTGATAAAAGAGCAGGCATTCCCATCTTTATCAGCAACGGTTAAATAGACTGTATCTGCATTTGGTACAGGTTTTCCATAGGATACGTCAGTGATAGCTCTATCTGGGCTTATTTTTTCCCTGCGCCCACTAGCATAAGATTTTGATAATAGACCTTTTATAGGTACGTCTGTGACTCTCGGGTCTGCCACGTATTGTAAAGCGTCTGCATATCCCAACTTAAGGGACTCAATTAGGTAGTGATACCTATCTGCGGATTGAGGACCCATTGAAGCTATGTCAAACCCTTCAGCGATGTTCATAGCCATCAGTGCTGCAATACCAGAACCATTTGGGGGACATTCCCACACAGTAACATCTCGATAATTTGTGCATATGGGCTCATCCCAATCGGAACTATGTTTGGCCAGATCTTCTTCTGTTAACCACCCTCCTTGCGACTGTACATAATTAGATATTTTTCGCGCAATATCTCCTTTGTAAAAACCTTCGGGTCCATCTTCTGCAATTGTCTTAAGTGATTTCCCTAAATTCTCCAGCTTTATAAAATCACCCTGACGAGGAGCTTTGTTATTTAATAGCATTTCCGAACCTGATGGTCTCTGTTTTAATTTAGCTTCAGATTCTCCCCATTGGTAGGCAATTACATCTGTGACGGCATATCCGTTTTCTGCATAACTAATTGCAGGTTCTAGCACTTCTTTCAATGTCATCGTTCCATGCCTTTCTAGGCATTTATGCCAGCCATCCACGGTACCTGGTACGCTGACTGCCAATCCAGCATCAGGCCCGTTATTAGGTATTGAGCTATAACCTTTGGAAATTACATCTTCAGGATTGGCCCCTGCTGCGGAGTGCCCACTGCCGTTAATAGCGGTCACCTTTTTGGTGTCGGCCATCCATATTAAGGCAAACATATCGCCGCCAATTCCAGTAGACATGGGCTCTAACACATTCAAAGCTGCAGCAGTGGCAACAGCGGCATCAACAGCATTTCCTCCTTTTTGAAGGATCTGTAAACCTACTTGGGCCGCAAGTGGTTGGCTGGTTGCGACTGCTCCATTTTTGGCAACAACGGCAGATCTTCGTGAATTAAAGTAAGTCAATTTACTAGCCCCTTTATAAATCATTTTCAGTAAATTGAGATGGATTATACACACTCCAACTGTGTACTCCCCCAATAAGAGTAACTTGTTTGATGCTCTATGTGGACATATTGGAATTACAGCAAGTAAGATCCCTATTGTTGGCCAACATGAACCAGCCCTCCTAAGCACGATGATTAGGAGTGGATGGCTGAAATGGAGATTGATTATGGAAATTACTGACATCGAAATATTTGTGGTTAAGGGGGGTAGACGGCCTTGGTTGTTTTCGGCGGTAAGAACCGACGAAGGTATCACCGGATACGGTGAATTCGGAAGAGGGGCTATTGCAAACTCACTTATCGGATTTGTTGAAGATTTTAAGCCGCTGATCATCGGGAAAGACCCGAGATCTGTTGAAAAAATATATTTTGACCTTTACAGGAATTTTCGGGACGTACCAGGTGGAATCGCACAGATGGGTATCGCCGCCGTTGAACTAGCTTGTTGGGATATTAAGGGGAAAGTTTTAGGTCTGCCCGTTTCTCATTTAGTTGGTGGGCCGCACAGGTCATCTCAAAGAGTTTATTGGTCACATATGGTTAGCGCACGAGCCCATGATCCTAACTTGGCCCCAGATAAACCATTAAAGGATTGGGATGCTGTTGCTCAAGCAGTTAGCGAAGCTCCTGAAAAAGGGTACGACGCATTCAAAACAAATATTGTATGGCCGGGGAACAACCCGATGGCAATATCCCAAGGCAGAGATGATAAAGATCATGATCAGAGAGCGGATACCGATATTGTCCGACACGTGGAAAAGCAAATTTCTGTGATGAGAGAAGCCGTCGGACCATCTGTAGACATACTTTTGGATATTAATTACAACTTTAAAACAGAAGGTGCTATTCGAATAGCACGAGCATTGGAGCCCTATAATCTGTTTTGGATAGAACATGATAACGAAAGCCCTCAAGCCTTGGCTCAATTAAGGAACTCTACCCATATACCCGTTTGTTCTGGAGAACAAAGATTTACTGTTCGAGAGTATCTTCCCTATTTTGATTTGCATGCTATGGACACTGTGAAAGTTGACGTTCAATGGCAAGGGTTTGGACCTGCAAAGAAAGTGGCCGATATCGCAGAGACATATGAGATGAACATAGCGCCTCACAATCCAGCTTCAGAGCTTGCAAGTTTTCAGTCAGTTCATCTATGTGCTTCTGTGTCGAACGTTCGGATTATGGAAAGTGACCCTGAAACCGTTCCTTGGAAAGATGAATTGTTCACTGCTTTGCCCGTTGTGAATAAAGGATACATGGAGGTTCCCACTGAACCTGGCTGGGGTTGTGATTTGGTTGAAGAGGCCGCAAGAAAATATTCTTGGGACAAATAGATCCTTGTGTAAAAAGTAACTGTAGGAAATGGGTGATATGAAAATAACAAAAATAGATACTTTTGTCGTGAAATCCATCCAGGATTTGGTATGGATTTTCTGTGCTATTCGTACTGACACGGGAATTACCGGATATAGTGAATTTGGGACTGGGATTTTTAGAAAGGGGCTACCTGGTTTAGTTCAAGACATTGGGTCTGCTCTGATAGGTAAGGATCCTCGTCCAGTAGATAGACTTTATATGGATATGTACAGGCGCACCCGATCTTCCTCTGGTGGTGCTACTGCAATGGCGATTGCTGGGTTGGAACTAGCTCTTTGGGATATTAAAGGAAAGGACGCAGGTGTACCTGTATATGAACTTCATGGAGGTCCACATAGAGACAAACAGCGTGTCTATTGGTCACATTTAGGGACGTATAGAGCTATGCACCCAGAGATGTACGACAAACCTATTTTGGAAACGATGGATGACTTGGGAGAATGTGCGGTCGAAGCGGTTGATCAAGGCTACACAGCTTTTAAAACGAATTTAATTTTTCCGGGCGAAAATCCTTTTACGATTACCGACTTAAATCCTGATTCGAATGATCAAAACACTCCAACGGAATTGGTTGAGCATGCTGTGCATCAGATATCTACTATGAGGAATGCTGTTGGACCGGATATTGATATTTGTTTAGATATTAATTACAACTTCAAAACTCAAGGTGCAATCGCATTAGGTAAAGCCCTGGAACCATATGATTTATTCTGGCTTGAAATAGACAATCAAGATCCAGGGGCTCTCGCACAGTTAAAGTCGTCTCAAAGGACCCCTATTTGTACGGGGGAACAACTATTAGGACTCAGGCAATACAGGCCATTCCTAGAAGCTATGTCTATGGATACCCTTAAGATCGACGTTCAATGGCAAGGTTTTTCTCAGGCAAAGAAGGTGGCTGATTTAGCAGAGGTATATGATGTAAACATAGCGCCTCATAATTACAACTCACATCTTTCTACATATCAGAGTTTGAATTTAACCGCTTCAGTTTCAAATGTCAGGATTATGGAAAGTGACGTTGATTCTGCTCCGTGGAGAGATGAAATAACCACCGTCGTGCCAGAGGTTAATGGAGGATATATTTCAATTCCCTCAGATCCGGGTTGGGGCTGCGATCTGGATGAAAAGGCTGCAGCTCGTTATGTTTACGACGGTTGATTGATTTCCGTAGTGGATCAGACCACTTTAGTGATTGGTGTAACAGATATTTCTGATTCATGGATCGGTTTTATGAAATGTTGAATTGATGTGAAGTTATTTTTTCTACTTAGCCATTCCTGTTCATTTCCCTGGTCCAAAATGACAGGCATTCTATGATGAACATCAGACATTGATTGATTGGCATTTGTAGTAATGATTGTAAATGTGTTCACTGGATGGCCATTCCCATCAATCCATAATGTATGCAGGCCACAGAAATTCATCAATGACTTATTTGTAGGTTGTATAAAGAAAGGCTGTTTGGTCTGTGGATTCCACTCGTAAAACCCATTTGATGTAACAATGCATCGTTGAGTATTCACGAGGTTCTTAAAAGAAGGCTTTTCAAGAAGGGTTTCCCCTCGGGCATTGATTAATTTATTGGCAAATGACTTATCTCGTGCCCAAGAAGGAATCAAACCCCAACACATATTTACTACCTGATTTTCAAGTATTATAGGCATTTCCATTGTGGGGGCAAAGTTCGATATTTTCACGTCTTTTAAAGTGGAGATGTCGTGATTCGGAAAACTATTCCTTAATTCTGGTTCATCTAGATATACAGAAAAACGTCCACACATTGTTGCTTACCCATTAAGAATAAAAGGTTTGTTCAATTACAGGAGTGATATTGAAATCACCTAGTTTTTTGCATTGGCCTATGGTGTTTTCGATGTGAGAATAATCTTCAGATTCCATCAATATGAAAAACGTGTGCTCAGTAGGGTTAACTTTAAAAAATTTTATAGATACATTGTTCTCTTTGGCTAGCGAAGGTATTTGCTTCCATAAATCCATGGCTTCAGCATTTCCGGAAAAACAATTTTCAAAAGTGTGAATATGTGTAACGTGATAAGTGGTCATTTTATTCTCCTGGTTTATTTTACTTACAGTTAATCAATTTTCCTGGCGTAGGTGAGGTTTTGCATAGGATATTTTTTGTCAACGTCTTTTGATAGGTCAAATTAATTTACTAAATTCCCTCTAAAAACAAAACGTTAGTGTCGGCCGATTGTTGTCGTATTTGTAAAGGCCCACTGTATTCATGAGAGGAATACCATTGTTTTAGTGTAGACATGTTCTCAAATTCAATTATTACAACCCTAGTTGGTTCCCAGTCACCTTCATGTCTTTCTATCATCCCCCCTCTAATTAAATATTTTCCGCCGTATTGTTCCACTGTAGCAGGGACCTGTTCAGAGTATTTTTTGAACAAGTCAGGATCAGTTATATTTACATCGGCGATAACATAGGCAGCCATATATACTCCTTTAGTTAAGTTGACACTAAAAAGGATAGTCTATAGGTTTTGGTAAGAAATGAATTAGGAGACTTAGAAATGGTTAAGAGAATCAACAGAGCCGTTGAATTATTGGATGACGACCAGCCTATTTACTACACCGGGTTACACTCTTTTTCCAGAGATTTCTTGACTTATGAGCAAGGGAGAAAGGATTCGAAGATATGGGCTGATTATATAAACATAGGTATGGAGCATGGAGCATTCGATATGGGTGGTTTGGAAGCTTACATGGATGGATTAGTTGATGGAGGGCCCACACCATCTGGTCATGTCACACCCACAGTGATAGTTGAACTTCCAGTACAAGGTGAAAATGCGGAGATAATCAGGTATAACGCGTGGCAAATCAGACAAATTTTAGCAAGAGGAGTCCATGGGATATTACTTTGTGAAGCGACCACTGCTGAAGCGGTTGCGGCTTTTGTAGAATCGTGTAGGTACAAACTCAACGATATTGGAGTTGGACATGGATTACAGGATGGCACTAGAGGGGTAGGGTCTGAATTTAAAGCAAAACTGAAATGGGGCCTTGAAGATGATAACGAATATAGAGCTAAAGCGGACCCTTGGCCATTGAATCCAGAAGGGGAACTTTTGCTTGGACTCAAAATTGAAACTTTAGGTGGATTGAATAATTGTGAACAGATACTAAGTGTCCCGGGGATAGGATTTGCCGAAATGGGGCCAGGTGACATGTCGATGTCCATGAAAATAAGGAGAGTTCCCGGTTCTCCACCTGACCAAAGAATAAAAGATGCCTCTTTGAGGGTTAAGAAAGCTTGTGAACAGAATGGAGTGAGATTTCTTGAAACGGGAACACCAGAAAATATAAAAAATGTTATTGATTCGGGAGCAAGAGTGATAGCGGGCCAGAGTGAGGAAGCAGCCGGCATTGGAAGAAAATATACCAATAGAAAAATGAAAGTATAAATTAGGCCACTGATTCGATTTAAGTGCTGTATAAGAATCGCATCGTATTTGTATGAATAAAATACTAATCATTTTCGTAATGATTTTTTTTGTATCCTGTGACTATCCTCTTCCTGAGGATTTGCAATTTGATGGTGCTGACTATGTGTTACAAAGGTTGGATCTTCATGATTTCACGAATTGTGGCTATCTTATAAATACCGATTATCAGGAAGGGTCTTTTTCCAATAAAGGTTGTCAATTGGGCGATAAATATTTCGTCGAAATTTGGGTATATGACAGCGATGCTTCGATATATTGTGATATTAACCCTCAATGTTCTTATCAAACAGATAACCACTCCTCAGGACAGAATGATGAAACCATTCTTATAGGCAATGTGATTATGAA
>CEOQ01232691.1_pt1 | contig 14163 bp, 7 predicted proteins | sample 361351 | NCBI WGS metagenome assembly CEOQ01 (sample SAMEA2619907, study PRJEB7988) | marine metagenome | biome: marine biome (ENVO:00000447); feature: deep chlorophyll maximum layer (ENVO:xxxxxxxx); material: "saline water (ENVO:00002010), including plankton (ENVO:xxxxxxxx)" | depth 60 m | reverse complement strand
CTGCCAATCCAATAGAGCGTTTTGAGTCTGCGATCATAAGCATAGGAGGTTGTAATTCATGGGTGGCATGATCTAATGAAGTAAATTTCTCCCCTGGAAATGCTGAACGAACTATTATTTGTGAATCTGATATTTGATCGTAGTCAAAGGCATGTAAAGGCTGCCCATATTCCAGCATCACAAAATTTGTAATATCAACGATATTATTTATTGGACGATGGCCTGAATCGCGAAGCCTTTCCTGCAGCCATTGAGGAGATTCTTCTATCGATACCCCTTGAGTCAAAGTGCAGGCATATCTTGTGCAAAGTTCGGAGTTTTCTATTGCAACGGTAATTAATTCTTCAATCGGGACTTGGGACACTTGGTACTCCAACGCAGGCTCTAAGACTTTTTCGCCGATAATCGCAGCCACCTCATGTGCGATGCCTAACACAGAAAGGCAGTCTCCCCGGTTGGCGGTGATTTCGATTTCGAATGCATCTGAAGAATGGAGGGCGTCAGAGAGAGGACTACCTAAACGACTTTCAGAAGGAAGGACTAGAATCCCTTCATGGTTTGAACTGAGGCCTAACTCAAGTTCTGAGCAAATCATGCCTGCAGACTCGACTCCTCGAATCGTCGCTGTAGTTAACTCTATTAACTCGTTAGTTTTTGAATTAAATAGCTTTGCCCCTAATTGGGCAAAGGCAATTTTTTGGCCAACTTCAATATTGGGTGCCCCACAAACCACGACGCATCGATCTTCACCTATATTAATTGTGGCGAGTTTTAGTCTATCTGCGTTTGGATGAGCTTCAATTAGCTCTATCTGACCTACAATGACGTTATTCCAAAATTTACGTAACCCTTGGACGTATGTTGTTTCTAATCCGGCCATTGTTAGTCGGTGCGCCAATTCAACAGGATCAGTATTGTTCAATGGAACATAATCTTCTAACCAGGATAAAGGAACTCTCATAAAGGAGGCGCACTCCGAAAAGAAAAATTTATCAAATGATACGGTGCACGTGTGCAGTACGTATTATCTTATCAAAATTCCTGTTTATTCACATTAGATCATGGCTAAGCGAATTATGGATGACCTTAGTAATCTGACTTTGCGCCTGGTAATCTTTATGATCAATTTCGAATGAAATTTTCTTATAGTCAGAAAGGAATTCATGAACCTGCTGATCATTTAGCGCGAAACGGATGTAATGTACGGCACTTATGCGGTTTTCTTTGCTTCGACCCCCTTCATATTCAGCTTCAATTAAGGAATTGCCGATTCTAAGGAAAGTAGTACAACCTTGATCAATCCCGATAAAACTATCAAGTACTTCTCGCATCTTAGCTTGATCAGTGACCTCTATTAGTAGTGTTGCTGACAAAGAATTTGATTGAGGCAAAAGCTTGTTATAAATATTTATTTCTTCTTTGATGCGTTCTTCTAAAACGATTCGCTCAGCACGCATCATTTCTTGAATTTGAAATCTAATTGTTTCACGATTCTCGAAAACCAATGTAATGAATTCGCCAAGTTGTATTCTTCGAGTTTTTTTATATTCTATGATCCTAGAACGATATGAAGGCCTTTCAATTTCATATTCGGCGATATTAACAATATCTTCAAAGGATAAAGGCTCCATTATTTCTCCTCTAATAATCCATATGCTACGGCCAAGGCTTGTACAGTGTGGATCGGTCGTGATCCGGTTCCAATTTCAATATGCCTTGCGGCAAGCGGGCAGTCTGACACAATAAGGTTGGGTGAATTTTTTGAAAGATTGTTGAACAATTTCCCGCCGATTTTAAGAGCGATAGGGAAAGTCTTCCTGCCTACACCCCACGACCCATCATGCCCGGAACAGTACTCACTAGTTTCTACTTCCGTATCAGGAATAAGCCCTAAAAGACGAGGCGAATTTATACCCATCGCTTGAGCACGAGTGTGGCATGCTACATGAAACGCAATTTTCCCTAACGAATTCTTAAAATCTCGTAATAGTAGCTTCTCCCTAGCAAGCTGGGTTAAGAAAGTACCGATCTCCATAGTATGAGAAGACACTTTTTGGGAAAGCTCTTTTTGACTAGACATTTGGGGATATTCTTCACGTAACACTAGGGTACACGTGGGTTGAGCTACTACGATGTCGTAACCCTGATCGATTAAAGAGCCAAAGGAATCCAGATTAAAATTCATTTTTTCTACAGATTTTTCATAATCACCGATATCAATTAAAGGCATGCCACAGCATTGATGCTCAGGTACAATTACTTCTACATTGTTGTGAGCAAGTACTGATATTGCTGCTTTACCAATTTGCGTGTCGTTGTAATCGATAGTGCAACTAGGGAAAAACGCAATTTTTCGGACAGGATTGTCGGAAGGTTTTAGTCGTTCTCCGTAAAGTTCTTTAAACCAAGATGAAAAACTTTGCGTTTTGTAATTGGGTAGCTTTGCATTCCGATGTATATCCAGAATGAGTTCATTCACTATACGTGTTGGGGTGAAATTGTTTACGAAATTAGTTAGTGGAGCCATTGGACCTCCCGCTAATTTCGCTAATTTGTCTTGATCCGCAATTATTTTTTTAGTGAATTTGACCCCCTCATTTTTAGATCGAATAAACTTTGATCTTGCTATGAGCCTAGGTATATCTAAGCTGTACTCATGAGGAGAAGTATAGGGGCAAACTACCCAGCACAATTTGCATTGGAAGCAATTACTTTCTACGTTGGAAAACTCTCCTGCACTGATTTGCTGCATTTCCCCTTGTACTGCATCGGTAAGGTCAAATAAATCCGGGAATACAGGGCATAAATTCCAGCACAATCGACATCCGTGGCATAAGTCATACTGACGTCTTTGCTCATTAATTAAATCTAGGCTGTCCCAGTACCGAGGATCATTGGTATTTGTAGCGGGCAGATGTTCCATCTAGTTTCTTCTCTCAAAAAAAGCGCCCACCGGCAGTGCACGGAGGGCGCCGACAATTTTACAGCAAAATATTTATAGGCTTAAAGTTTCTGAGCCCTTTGAAAATCTTCCTGCATGGGATTTTTCTGCTCGAGCTAACGTTTCGAACCACTCCGCTAGTTCATCGAAGCCTTCATCACGTGCAGTTCTTGCAAAGCCAGGGTACATTTCACTGTATTCATAGGTTTCACCAGCTTCCGCTGCTTTTAGGTTATTTTCAGTTGTTCCTATTGCAAGGCCAGTGCCGGGATCTCCCGTTTCCTTTAAAAAGTCAAGATGACCGAAAGCATGCCCAGTTTCTGCTTCAGATATATCTCTAAAAAGCCCACCTATTTCTGCGTACCCTTCGATATCTGCTCTTCTTGCAAAATATAAATAACGTCTGTTTGCTTGAGACTCACCTGCAAAGGCGTCTTTTAAATTCTGCTCACTTTGTGTACCTTTAAGTTCTGGCATTTGTGCACCTCTATAAAATTCAAAATCGTTACCTAAATATATTAACAGAGCCGTAGGTCTATGTTCAAAGCTTTTCCATCGCCAATTTCAGTTTGCATCTACTCGTTTGACATATTATAATCTTAGCAATAGGAGTAGAGGTGCGCAGGCGCGTAACCACACTAAATATCCCAATTAACGCATAAGCGATCGGTCTGGCGTGTGTTTTTCGCTGGACCTTTTTTCGTGTCTCGCACACGTCAATTGTCGTCGTAGGAGAGGTAATGACTACAGTAGTATCTAGATCCGATCAATTTCCGGTACATCCGCTCAAATCTTATGCACGTATACATAAGGTTATTGAGCCTTCAAGTTTAGTCCAAATACAAACTGATTCATTTGAATCACTTAAGGACGATGGGATTCGTGAAGTATTAGACGAAATTAACCCTATACAAGATGTCACAGGTAGCAGATTTGAACTTAAGTTTGGATCGTATGAATTTCGAACACCCAAATTTACAGAGGAAGAATGTAGAGATAGGGAAATTACATTCGAAGCGCCGTTGTATGTCACAGTCGAATTGGAAGTGAAAGAGACTGGCGAAATAAAAGAGCAGACATTATTTTTCGGCGATATTCCTATGATGACGCCTACAGGAACTTTTGTAATAAATGGCGCGGAACGAGTTGTAGTCAGCCAATTAGTCAGATCACCGGGTGCCTATTTTACTCGGGTTATAGACCCTGGTACCGGTCGTAATGTCTCATTATCCAAGTTGATTCCTTATCGAGGGGCGTGGCTTGAGTTCGAAACAAGTCCAAGAGACATTATTTCAGTAAAGATTGACAGAAAAAGAAAACTCCCCATCACGACCTTTTTAAGAGCTTTGGGTTTCTCTGAAAATGAGCAACTTTTGACAATGTTTGCTGACGTGGACGTTGACCCAGATCACCCTTATATGCGTACGACATTAGATAGAGACGGTGGTATTGAAACAGAATCACAAGCTTTAATTGAGGTTTATCGGCGATTAAGACCAGGTGAACCTGCTAGTGTTGAGAGCGCGCGATCCTTGATTGAAAACTTATTTTTTAATCCCCGACGTTACGATCTAGGAAAAGTCGGACGCTATAAGATGAATAGGCGAATGGGGCAGGATATTGACCAAGGTAATCGTACTCTTACCAGGGAAGATATAGTCGAAATGATTCGAATGATGATCAGGATTAACAATGGTGTCTCATCTGCTGATGATATCGATCATCTAGGTAATCGCAGAGTTCGTGCAGTTGGTGAATTAATCATGAATCAGATCCGAGTTGGCTTGCTGCGCATGGAACGTGTGGTCAAGGAGCGCATGACAATACTCGATCAAGAAGAAGCTACTCCAAGTGCATTGATTAATATTCGCCCTGTAGTGGCAGCGTTAAGGGAGTTTTTTGGAGGATCTCAGTTATCCCAGTTTATGGATCAGACGAACCCTCTAGCAGAACTAACACATAAACGCAGGCTATCAGCTTTAGGTCCTGGAGGTTTATCACGTGAGCGCGCCGGGTTTGATGTTCGCGATGTACACTATTCCCATTATGGCCGTATATGCCCAATCGAAACGCCTGAAGGCCCGAATATCGGTTTGCTTGGATCCTTAGCGACCTACGGGCGAATTAATGATTACGGATTTATCGAAACTCCCTATAGGAAAGTACTTAAGGAAATTTCATCTAAGTCGGATGATTTGGTTGGCCGAATAGCTGGCCAAGATATTAAAGATCCTGAGGGTAAGAATATTGTACGTTCGGGTAATACCATTTCTGCAGCCGCGTCAAAGAGAATTAACCTTCTTGAAACTCAATCGCTAAATATTCGTCCTTATGTCTCAAGTAATCCGGACGACGTTGTTTATCTTTCTGCGGACGAAGAAGAAAAGTACATCGTCGCTCAAGCTAATTCTCTGATGGATGCCAAATTCCAGATTTTAGAGGATAAAGTTGAATGCCGTGTATCTGAAGACTATTCAATGGAATCCCCTCAGAACGTTGATTATGTTGATGTGGCACCGATGCAAATCGTTAGTGTCTCGACTTCGTTGATCCCATTTCTTGAGCATGATGACGCCAACCGAGCTCTAATGGGCTCAAATATGCAACGTCAAGCAGTTCCTCTACTGCGGCCTGATGCTCCATTAGTTGGTACCGGAATGGAAACGCGTGTAGCGCAAGACTCTGGTCAAATGGTTTTAGCTAATGCCTCTGGAGTGGTCACATCTGTCACAGGGGATCTTGTGGTAATTCGAGACTCAGATGGAAAAGAACACTCTCAAGTCCTGAGGAAATTTGTAAGATCAAATCAAGGTACTTGTCTTACACAGCGAGCGATCGTTTCTGTAGGCCAGCAGATTGAAGAAGGGGATCCGCTTGCTGATAGTTCATCTACTCAGGAAGGTGACCTTGCACTAGGGCAAAACGTTTTATGCGCGTTTATGGCTATGGAAGGCTATAACTTCGAAGACGCTATTATAGTTTCTGAAAATATCGTTAGAAATTCTAAATTCACATCAATTCATATTGAAAAGTATGAAGTGGAGTCTAGAGATACCAAATTGGGCCCTGGTGAGATTACTCGTGATATTCCTAATGTTGGGGAGGATGCCCTTCGGAATCTTGACGAAGATGGAATTATTAGAATTGGAGCAGAAGTTGCCCCTGGTGACATCCTTGTAGGTAAAATCACGCCTAAGGGTGAGACTGAATTGACAGCAGAAGAAAAATTGCTCCGGGCAATTTTTGGTGAAAAGGCACGGGATGTTAAAGATACCTCATTAAGAGTCCCTCACGGTGAACGCGGAAAAGTTATCGAAGTTAAAGTACTTACCCGAGAAAACGGAGATGATTTGCTTCCTGGAGTGAATAAACTTGTCCGTGTTTGGGTTGCTCAAACTCGAACTTTATCGCAAGGGGATAAGATGGCTGGTAGGCATGGTAATAAAGGTGTTGTATCTCGGATCATGCCTGTAGAAGATATGCCGTACCTTTCTGACGGTACGCCAATAGATATTATCTTGAATCCTATAGGGGTTCCGTCGCGTATGAATTTAGGGCAAGTATTGGAAACGCATCTTGGCTTAGCTGCCCATAAGCTTAGATTCCGAGCCGCTACTCCAGTATTTGATGGTGCGACTGACGACGATATAAGAGATGCACTGGCACGAGCTTGGATTTTAGAAAGATCAGGTTCACAAGGAAGCGATTTGCTAGGTTCACTTAATTACGATCCAGATTGGGCGTTGGCACGTAAGTGGGTTGCTGAGAGAGGTTATTCCGCAGACAAAGTGTTTGATGAAACGATTGCTGAGTACGCTTCCGAAGTTTGCCTAAAACTTTGGTTGAATGATTTTGCTTCGGCTTATGCCGAAATAACTCATGTCACGTTGGCAGTTGAAGATTTAAGTTTTGCTGATCTGTTTGAGCTTTCACTGGAAGTTGGCAAGGTTCTTGGGGTGGCAGCTCCAATACTAGGTAAGTCTACGTTATTTGATGGAAAAACTGGAGAAAAATTTGATGGTCCTGTGACTGTCGGTTATATATACATGCTCAAGCTTATACACTTGGTTGAGGATAAAATTCATGCGCGATCTACGGGTCCTTATTCTCTTATAACGCAACAGCCTTTAGGTGGGAAAGCACAATTTGGAGGACAGCGTTTTGGGGAAATGGAAGTTTGGGCACTGGAAGCTTACAGTGCGGCATACAATCTCCAAGAGATGCTTACAGTGAAATCGGATGATGTTGTAGGTCGAGTAAAAACATACGAAGCAATTGTTAAAGGCGAGGACGTTGTTCAACCTGGAGTGCCTGAATCCTTTCATGTATTGGTCAAAGAACTACAAAGTCTGGGCTTGGCCGTAGAATTACGCTACGAGGATGATCGTGGCATACCAACCCCCAGATTTACATATGCTGAAGAAGACGAAGATGATATGTCAGGGACACTACTACCTACTCAAGAGGAGACAGTTGCTCCGGGTTGGGAGGCAGATTTCGTTCCCTTAGAAGAGCAAGAATCAGAAATTTCGACAGAGGTCCGTATGGACTTGGGTACATACGCACGTCATGCGTCTGAGGAAAAAAACGATAACGATCAAAATTAAAATTCATTAAGTTATGTATGTCTATAGAACTTATTGGTAAGTTCATTTAGGAGAATAGAAATGCCGAACGGAACTGACTTTAACGCTATAAGAATCTCACTAGCTTCACCGGAGCAAATTAGACAATGGTCTTATGGCGAAATTACTAAGCCTGAAACAATAAATTACCGTACTTTGCGTCCCGAGAAAGATGGTCTTTTTTGTGAACGAATTTTTGGGCCCACTAAGGATTGGGAATGTTATTGTGGGAAATACAAAAAGATTCGATATAAGGGCGTAATTTGTGATCGTTGCGGAGTGGAAGTTGCTCGTGCAAAAGTTCGGCGCGAGCGTATGGGGCACGTTGCACTTGCCGCACCGGTCGCGCATATATGGTTTGCTAAAGGAATTCCAAGTAGGTTAGGTTTGTTGTTGGATTTGTCACCGCGAAATATGGAACGTGTACTTTATTTCGCTCAGTATGTTGTGATCTCTGCGGATCCTCTCTTGCAAACTCGTAAAATAGAAGAACTACATGGCTTGTTTACTCAACAACAAGAGTCATTTGAAATTCAATTTTTAGAGCAGATACAGGTATTAGAGAGTGAATTAAATTCACGGTCCGATGATGATGGCAAGGCAGAGATTCAAACCCAAATTGATACCTTGCGCAAAAATCATCAGAATTCACTTGCTGAAATTGAGAGCGCTTTTAAACAAGAAGTAGACGACATTGAGAGTATTAAACCTGGAATTCTACTTACGGAAGCAAGATATCGTGAATTGCATGATAAGCATCAGGATATCTTCCGAGCTGGCATGGGTGCTGAATCGATACTTGAAATCCTCCGTACTGTTGACTTAGAGCATATTAGCCATGAACTCGAAAATGAAATTCGTACAACTTCAGGGCAGAAACGCAAAAGAGCAATCAAAAGAGCAAGAGTTATTGAAGCATTTAGGCGTAGTGGTAACAAACCTGAATGGATGGTTATGACTTCTTTGCCTGTCTTACCTCCTGATTTACGGCCTATGGTTCAACTAGATGGAGGACGGTTTGCAACCAGCGATTTAAATGATCTATACAGAAGAGTTATTAATCGAAATAATCGGTTAAAGCGCTTACTTGAATTAGGGGCTCCGGAAATCATCGTTCGTAATGAAAAGCGAATGTTACAAGAAGCAGTAGATGATTTAATAGACAATGGCCGTAGAGGTCGTGCAATTGTTGGGAGTCATAATCATAAATTAAAGAGCCTCTCAGATTTGCTTCGAGGGAAACAAGGCCGTTTTCGCCAGAATCTCTTGGGTAAACGGGTCGATTATGGAGGACGTTCTGTTATTGTCGTAGGACCAAGCCTTCGGTTGCACCAGTGTGGATTACCTAAAAAGATGGCTCTTGAATTGTTTAAGCCGTTCGTTATGAACAGGCTGGTTACGCAAGGATTTGCGCATAACATTAAAAGCGCGAAAAGAATGGTAGAGCGTGAAAGAGCTGAAGTATGGGACATTTTGGAAGAAGTTATCCAAGGTAGGCCCGTAATGCTGAATCGTGCCCCCACTTTGCATCGATTGGGTATTCAAGCTTTCATGCCGACTCTTGTCGAAGGCAGCGCTATTCAATTGCATCCTTTAGTATGCGCAGCTTTTAACGCAGATTTTGATGGGGACCAGATGGCTGTCCATCTTCCTCTATCACAGGAAGCAGTCCACGAAGCGCGTAATGTCATGCTGAGTACTTACAATATGTTATCTCCTAGTTCTGGAGAGCCTTTAGTAGCACCTACCTATGAAATTGTGCTTGGTTGTTACTATCTGACTCTGGTCAAGGAAGGGGCTAAAGGGACTGGTGGCAAGTACCGTGATTTTGATGACGTTATGATTGCTTATGATGCTGGGCACATTGAATTGCATTCTGAAGTTATGGTTCGAATGAAAAATGGTAATGAAAATTGGCTTTCAACTACCCCCGGAAGAATAATTTTCAATGATGTTCTTCCAGAAGAAGTTCGATCTTATCAAAAGGTTATGGATAAGAAGGAACTTAAAGATTTAGTCACTTCTGTCTATCACACTTTAGGCAATGATGAGACCTCTGAAGTTTTAGATAAATTAAAGCAACTCGGTTTCCATTACGCCACAGTGTCGGGAACGACCATTGGGATCACAGATATCAAAGTTCCTCGAGAGAAAGCTGAAATCATTGCTCAAGCAGATTCTGAGATTGCAGAACTTGAAGACCAGTATGATATGGGGTTGATTACGCCTTCAGAAAAACATAGCCGTGCCGTTGCAGCTTGGCAGCGAGTTTCAGGAAAGATGGATGAAGTTATTCAGCAACATTTGCCTGAGTTTGGGGGCATTTACACCATGGCGCATTCTGGTGCCCGAGGTAACGAGGCTCAGATTAAGCAAATGGCTGTAATGCGAGGATTAATGAGCAATCCACGTGGAGACATTATTGAGCTGCCGATTAAATCGAGTTTTCGCGAAGGACTCTCCGTTCTTGAGTACTTTATTTCTACACATGGTGCGAGAAAAGGGTTAGCAGACACTGCTTTGAGAACTGCTGATTCGGGTTATTTGACAAGAAGGCTTATCGATGTGGCGCAAGAAGTGATTGTACTTGAAGAAGATTGTGGGACTGACCGTGGGGTGATTTTGCACGCCGACCCGTCCGAAGAAGACGTGATGATTGCAAAAATTGGGGAAAGAATAATAGGTAGAATTACCTCTTTGCCGGTTGGGCATCCTGAAACTGGTGAAATTCTTGCTGAGGCAGGAGTGATTATTGATGGAAATTTGGCTAAAGAAATAGAGGATGCGGGTGTAAAGGAATTGTGGTTACGAAGTCCTCTAACTTGTGATGCGGCACGTGGGATTTGCCAAGTGTGTTATGGGCAGAGTCCTGCTTCAGGTAAGTTTGCACTGATTGGGGACGCTGTGGGAATCATTGCGGCCCAATCAATTGGTGAACCAGGAACACAGCTTACAATGCGTACTTTTCATATGGGAGGTATTGCAGGAAAAGATATTACATCCGGTCTGCCAAGAGTTGAGGAATTGTTTGAAGCTCGTGCTCCAAAAGGTAAGTCTACGATTGCGGAAATTGATGGTGATGTTGTCATTTTTGAGAACGGGCAGATCGTAGGAGATTTCGATGATTCGGATCCTCAGATAACTACCCCTCCCGCTTCGATGACAACTGTTATTCGAGTTTTAAACAAAATCCCTTTCACAGACTCGTACGCTATTCAGGATACTCACAAAATGGTGGTTAAGAATAAGCAGGTAGTGAAGGCAGGCCAGATTCTTGCGGAGCCTCGCTCTTCAAAGAATTCCAAGAATACTCCAGATTCGGATCAAGAAGTTGTAGGAAGTAATCAACCATCGGGGGTGATGGCTCGGTCTTCGGGAACAGTACGATTAATTGAGGGTGGGCTTGAGATAGAATCTTTTGAAATTGATGTCAGGGATCACTCGGTGGATGCTACTGATCAGAGAATGGTTCGAACTGGGGATTCTGTTTATGCCGGAGGAAAACTTACCAGCGGAGTTAAGGACCCTCATGACATTCTTAGAATAGAAGGACTTGAAGCAACACAAAGGTATTTGGTTGAACAGGTACAAACTGTTTATAGAAACCAAGGCGTTTCAATTAATGATAAACATATTGAGACTATCATCCGTCAATTACTACGTTGGGTTCGGGTTGAAACAAGTGGTGATACAGACTTATTACCGAATCAACTTGCTGATCGCTTGGCGTTCCAAGCGGCCAACGAGCGTATCATTGCAGAGGGAGGCGAGCCCGCAACGAGCAAGCCAGAAATTCTAGGTGTGACTCGTGCCTCATTGAACACTGACAGTTTCTTAGCAAAGGCTTCTTTTCAAGAGACTGCGAGAGTATTAACTGAAGCAGCGATACTTGGTGAAGTTGATTACCTTCGAGGATTAAAAGAAAACGTTATCATCGGGAGGCTTATTCCAGCCAGACTTGATGTTTCTGAGGAAGGGCGCCAATTATTAGGATTACCAGAATCGTCAATTAACCGAACTGCTATTGTAGATGATGAAGAAAACGAAATAGCTGATCTGACGCAATTAATTGAGGATATACCTGGGGATGTGAATATTAGTGATGATGCTCTTGATGAGTTTTTAAATTCAGAAGACGATGGAGATGATGAGATTTTTGATTCTTTAGAGGATGACCTTGCTGATGCTGACGTTAGCGATTCTGAAGAAATTTTGGATGAAGAAGAAGTCTGATATTGAACAGATAGGGCAAGAATAACTTTCTTGCCCTATCAAATTAGCCTGTTAGCTCAGTGCCAAACCTAATGAAAATGTATAACCCATCCAAGCATGTAATCTTGCGCTGATGACCATTAATTGATTCATATCGCTTCGATTTTGTGCTTTGAACATCTTTATGATGGCTTGAACTCCTATAGGGACGGTTATTAATCCCAATATCGACCAAGTTCCTGACGAACTGTAACTCAAAATGGCGATTGTTAGAAAAGCTGAAATTATGAGCAAAGAATAAACGAATTTGGATATAGGATTTCCTAACAATATTGCAAGGCTCATTTTCCCGGAAGCAAAATCTTCCTCCGTATCGCGCATATTGTTGCAATGAAGTATTGCGGTGACTATGCATCCTACTGGTACTGAAGTAGTTAAGGCTAGGAGTGAAATGGATTGAACCTGGACATAATACGTCGCCATTACCATTACAGGTCCCATGAACATGAAAACTATGATTTCACCTAATCCCATATGCCCTAGCGGTTTGGGCCCACCTGCATATAGATATGCGACTGCGACGCTTAATACCCCTATGATGAGTATTGGCAGTCCTGCGAAATAAGTAATGATTAGCCCGGCAATACTCCCATAAAAAAAGACAATAATTATACCGATCAAAACTTCTTTTTCAGTTAAGAGTCCACGTTGAATTACTTTGTGTGGGGCAAGGAATTTACCCGAGCCACCAGATTTCTTATGATCAGCGTACTCATCAGTTAAATTAGTTCCAATTTGAATAGCTATTGAGCCAGTTAGGCAAAGCATAAATAAAATTACATTGAGTGAAGTAACGCTACTTGCAACTGAGGATCCGACAAGGATTGGAGTTGTAGAAGCAGATAAAGAAAAAGGTCTAACGGCCCAAAACCAAGCATTTAATTTAAGCGGTAGTCTTAATTTTACCAAGTTTGATTCCTGAATTTGCTAAAGTTAGGTTTTCGCTTCTCGTTAAATGCATTGGCTCCTTCTTGAGCTTCTTCCGTTTCGTAATACATATGAACAGCACCATGAGCCATTTGCTGTAAGCCGTAAGCCCAGTCAGTACTTTGATTGAATGATGCCTTCAAAAAACGTATAGCGGTCGGGCTCATCTCCAAAATTCTATCTGCCCAACTGATTGCAGTGGATTCCAGTTCGTTTGCAGGAACAATTTTATTTATTAAGCCCATCGCAAGGGCTTCTTCTGCACTATATTGCTGACACAAAAACCATATTTCTCGAGCTTTTTTCTCACCTACTACTTGTGAGAGAAACGCTGTCCCAAATCCTGCATCAAAGCTACCAACCTTGGGGCCACTTTGTCCAAAGATAGCATTTTCGGAAGCAATACTTAAATCACATATGACATGTAGGACATGCCCTCCCCCGATTGCATAGCCATTTATTGCTGCAATCACTGGTTTAGGGATCATCCGAATTATGGTATGTAGTTCCGATATTTTTAATTTATTGTTCCCTGCTTTGGATTGATAACCTTTCGGACTTCGGATTTTTTGATCTCCTCCGCTGCAAAAAGCCTTATCGCCTTTACCTGTCAGTATCACAACTCCAATTTCATCATCATCCCAGGCGTCCTGAAAAGCAGTAATCATTTCATCAACAGTTAACGGTCTAAATGCATTTCGCACCTCTGGGCGATTTATCGTAATGGTTGCGATACCATTAATTTTGGAATACAAAATGTCGGTGTAATTCATCTTTCCCTCAAATATTAAAATTTTATAGGGGACAATGTAATTTGAAAAAATCCAATGTCTTTTCCCATGAATCCCTCGCTGCATCTGGCCTGTAGCTTTCCCGGTCATTACAAAAGAACCCGTGCCCCGCATTTTCGTAGTAATAAAAGTTATAGTCTTTTCTCAAATTAATTAGCATATTTTCTAATTTTTGTATTTGATTAACGCTTGGATTTTGATCTTGCATACCAAAAAAACCTACTAGAGGGATGTTGAGATGAGGAGCCTCAGTATAAGCAGAAAAGACTTCAGATTGCTCCTCTGAAGGAAACATATTCCCGCCATAAAAGATTGCAGCTCCAGATAATCCCTTGACACGTATCGCAGCTTGCATGGAAATTCGTCCTCCAAGGCAAAATCCTACAATGCCAATCCTGCCATTTACTGAGCCGTTACTTTGAAGAAAATTTACTGTTTCTTGAATGTCAGAGTCGATCGAATTATCTGAAAAACCTTGCCTTAACTCTTCTCTCATTTCTTGTAATTTGTCGTATGGTGCATACCGTAGCCGACCGGATCTGTGGAAAAGGTCTGGTGTAACGGCAATAAACCCAGCCTCTGCAAATCTTTCAGTAATGCTTATAAT